>Ga0180069_1000025_pt1 | contig 39754 bp, 59 predicted proteins | sample EasRivERM_16_10D_2_FD_121793 | JGI IMG/M metagenome (GOLD analysis project Ga0180069, IMG submission 121793) | Soil microbial communities from meander-bound floodplain in the East River, Colorado, USA - East River metaG ERMLT231B'_16_10D | ecosystem: Environmental > Terrestrial > Soil >...
AAACACCTCTTTGTAGGAATAAAAGAAAAGTTAATATTTTCTTGCCATAATATTTTATTGTGTTACCGTTAACTCAACCCATTAATCAAATTACCAATAAATATATTATTGAAGTAAATGAGAACAATATATGAAAAATCCTCCAAAAAGTTTAAAAATATCTAGCCATGTTTTCAAAGTGAGCGAGCATCAACTCGAATTTCTTTTATATGACCACTTCTTACATAAACAGCCTTTCTTTGCTTCTTGGCGAGTTAGAAAAAAAATGATTGATAACTTCATAAATGAATTGAAGAAGTTAGGCTTATGAAAATTGGTTACATCTACCTCTATGGTGAGGAGTGGGAAGAGTGGAAAAAACACAACAAGCCTTTGACAGATATTATTCAGGAACTAAAGGACTTTGACTGCGACAAAATTTATATGGACGTTTTTATAGAGGAATATGGTTTTCCCGAAATAGAACGCATTGATATGAAAGAGCTACTAATAATTATTTTAGCTTCCCAAGAGGAGGATAAGTTACTAATGCGCGGAATGGTAGCCGGTGAAATGAGCGACCAAGAATTTCAAACCATTATTAAGAAAGAAGTTAAGCGAATCGACAACCGACATAATAGGCAAATATGAAAATAGGATACGCTAGAATCTCTACCCGTGATCAATCTTTACAGCTACAAGTAGACGCATTAAAAGCCGCAGGATGTGAGAAAATCTATCAAGAGGTAGCCAGCGGCGCAAAGACAGCGCGCCTTGTCCTTGATGACTTAATGAAGAACATCAGAGAAGGGGATACCTTAATCATTTGGAAACTAGATAGGCTCGGAAGAAATCTAATGCACTTACGCCAAATCGTCGAAGAATTAAACAAGATGGGAACTTCTTTTATTAGCCTTAATGAAAGTCTTGATACGACTACGCCTCAAGGAATGCTCTTCTTTAATTTTTTTGGCATGCTTGCTGAGTTTGAACGAGGGATGATAGTTGAAAGAGTCAATGCGGGCGTAAAGGCAGCGAGAGCACGAGGGAAATTAGGCGGTAGACCCAAAGGTCTTTCAGGGAACGCAATAGATAAAGCCAAAATAGCGGAAAGCTTATATAAAGACAAAAGCCTTTCCATCCGTACTATTTGTTCGCAATTAGGTATTGGATTATCTACCTTCTATCGTTATCTAAGACATCGTGGAGTTGATATTGGTTCTTCTCCCATTAAAAAGGTGGTGCATTGTGTCTGAAATAGAAAATCTAAAAGAAAGAGTGGGTGACTTAGAGAAACATTATATAAAATACAGTGTTGCGGTGGCCACAAAACTCTACAGATTAGAAAAAACTATCAACTGGCTTTCTTTTGCCACTTCTTTAAGCTTCGTATTATCATTTCTACTTATTGCACACATAGGTATATATGAAAGATAACTGGATAATTCCTAATGCCGATCGCGTAACGGTCGTGTCAAAAAAAGAAGTTTATCCCGTAACGGTTATTTGTGACGGTCATAAGTTCATTGAAGCCATAGAGATACCAAACAAAAACTATATTAATATCAAAATAAAGGGCACATGGGCTAAGATTTATTTACCTTTGGAATATCTTTGAGAAGCTGATTATTAAGAAACTCTATTATGTCCTCTCTTAATTCTTCATGGATAGGGTCGTCCTGCTCTGCTTTATCTATTTTAGCGATTAAGTCTTCCCATTTATTTTTTTGTTCTTCGCTCATTTGAATTCTTCCAATCCTTTATAATAAACCTCATCGTATCTTGGCTCAGGCTTAGGGCTGCATAGTATTGGAGTTGAGATACATTCAGCCTTTTCGCCATCTGTTAAAAAGACTTCGGCTTCATTGCTTTTGCCTTTTGCAATAAAGACAGCTTGAGGCTCTGGGTATACTTTCTTTTTCTTCTTCCTTTCCTGTCTTCGTCGGAAGATTTCTAGGTCATTATCCATTGTCATATCCTATTTTTAAAATAGTCGGTAAAGTACCCTCGTTTTCTTTCAAAATTATTGCTATAGAGCCGTCAGCATAGTCTATTTTCTCAACCTCTTCCCCGAAAATCTCAATGATAAGCGGGATTAGTCTTTTATCTAAGTTAACCGGATAATAAGGCTTTTCTAGGTTATTGTCTTTTAATTCACTCATCTTCACTGCCCTCAAACTTTATTTCGCTTGTAAACCCGCATAAACGCTCTTTCAATTTCTCTTTTGCATATCCTAACCTATGAACTTTTGAGCCGTCATCATTTACTATCATTTGTTTATCAAATTCCAAATACCATTCGTCAATGATAGAGCAAATAATATATTGTTGTGTTTGGGTAAAATGCTGTAGAGCAGTAAGAGCGTTTATTTGTTCGTCCATAAAATCAGAATATTTTTGCAAGAAGTCGTCTAAGTCTTCTTTAAGTAATTTCTCTCTAAGTTCTTTGTAATAAATTGCTATATTGAAGTCTTACATGTCTTGATGTCTTGCGCATCATGGCGAACAATCAAGACATCAAGACTTTAAAGACATGAATTTGCTGTATTATACCAACACAGCTTTAATTTCCCATGAGACATAACTACCTATTTTGCCCAAACTACGGCATTCTATGCCCATGTGACGCAATTTTGTTATAAAGTTGATTAAGTTTCATCGGTGGTATCCCTAATCTTTTTTAATCTCTCTCTATTCATTTTTTGCCATTCCGATTGAGTGCCTTCTTTCTCAGCGCGTTTGATTCCTTCTTTTATACAGGCACTATAGATGTGATGGTATTCATTAAAAATATCATTCCCTTTTTCAAATAATGAGTGCGTATTAATCGGATCGCCTAAGCAAGATTCCTCTAAATACATAAGCATAAGCCGTAATGCCATAAATAAATCAATAACTTTCCTTTCGTGCTCTCTCCAGTCAATTGTATTAATTTCTGTCATTAAGACTCTCTCTGTAGGAATAGCTTAATTTTTCTCTATCCTCTTCTGACATTGGTTTTTCAAATTGTTTTAAATAAAGATATTCTTCTAGCTCCTTAATACGATTTTGATAACCCTTAATCATTTCTTTCGTATGCCTTATTCTCACTTCTTCAAGTGTTTCCATTAAAACTCTCTCTTGTTCGCTTCATCCAGTTTTGATCTAAGGGTTAAAAGCTCTAGTTTTAACTGCTCGTTTTCTTCCGTCTTTTGTTCAAGCAACAATTTATCACCGTATTGTTTAGGCAATAACTTGGACGCGAGCCACTTCCTAGAATCTACTCTCAACCTATCAACTGCCACATTTTCAGGTGTTGATTCATCGGCAATTTGCAAACATTGTTCAGCCAACAAATCAGCCTGTAACATCTTGGCCTGCGCGTATTTCAAACGAAACTCTAGGTTTTCATATCGCCATCTTTGTATAGCCATTTCGCTAGGCATGTCATTATACATTGCGCAAAGCTTTGGAAGACCACAATCATGCGTTGCGACCCTTTGACAAATCAAATCGCCTTTTTCCTTTGTATAATCCGACGGCCGACCAACTTTAAGTTTGCTCGGTAAGTTCCCTTGGTTTTTCTCCATCCTTTAAATCCCTTTGCTTTATTTTATCGGATTTGTGTTTGGCGTTTTCTTTCTTGATTTCCTCTATCGCTTCTTCAAGCGACTTTGTAAAGCCATTCCCAAGACACAGAGGACATTGTATTTCAACGCCCCCCGTATTTGTATAGCTATAAATTCCATTTACCTTAAATATCTTCTTACGTCCTTTACATCTCACACACCGAATTGTTGCGCCTTTCATAGACTATAAACTCCCTTTATAAAAATAATTCAAATAATTTGTTGACACGTTGACAAAACTATATTATGCTACGTTCTTTAAGTAGGTATGACCAATTATAGAGGAAAAAACACTATGAAAATAATTTGCCGAAAATGCAATAAAAATGGTGGATGCAAAAAAACATCCGCTTCCTTTCATGACCAACATTTAGAAGTAAAGCACGTTGAAATAGAGGAAAAAGCCTACGATATGCTTCGTCAAGTAGTTTGCGATAAGTGCCAATATGTAGCCGACTCCTGGTACTACGACTCAAAAAACAACGGATTAATAGGGGAAATCGAATGAACCTAAACCAAACACAATTAAACGAAATCATTGAAAAAGGGAGCAAAATTTCTTGTGAGCGGTGCAATAGCCAGACCTTTAAAATGTGTAGCGCGCGTACTGATGATGAGGGAAATCACTCTTCTGGAAAGAGTGAATATTTTACATACCCCGTCGTAGTAACAAGCTGTACTTGTTGCGGGGATAGCTCTTTTGAAGTGGGAGAGAAGACAATCCCCCCTATTATACCCTACATTGAAAAGATGTATGGGAAAATTGGGGAAATATATGAAGAATTACTCAACGAACAAGACATACGCACTTATAAGTTAATTAGAGAAACAATAGATAACTTTTATGATTCCCTAAAAAAATTGGAGCTATAAAGATGATCTATAAAGGCAGTATGGAGGGATGGGAGCTGGAAGAGTGTACGGGGCATTGTGGGAGATGCCCTGAATGTGAACGAGTAATAGAAACCAAAGGAGATATGGACTATGAGGCATATTGCTACGAACAACTTGATAAATCCAATGAATAGCATGGTTATGGATTACACACAAACCATCATGCCTATTTTATGGAAATTTTTAGACAAAAGGAGACGACCTTGTTTTATCGCCATGAATGTTTACAAAAATGATAATGAACTGGTCATCAGCATCATTGATAGTAAGAAAATAAAGCGCTTTAACAGTGCTAACAACCCCAACTTTATAAAAAAGCTTAGTTCTTATTTGAAAGTATAGGGTATATTACGCGGTTTTTTCAACAACAAAGGAGGAAGGTATTATGTTAATTTTAGGTAGAAAAGTAGGCGAAAAGGTCATGATAGGTGACAATATTTGCGTTAGCATCTGTAGCTCACACAGTAATCAAATCCGGTTAGGGTTTGAAGCTCCCGCTGATGTAGCCATACATCGCCAAGAAATCTACGAGAAAATTAAAAAGGAAGCTGAAAAACAAAAAACGGACTAATACTTTATCGCCTCACAGGAGATAGCCGACTTCATCGGTTGCTTCTGTGAGGCGTATTTCAACCAATCGTTTTTTATAGCTTTTCGGGGATGACACGAGACACCTTGCACCGCATTTTTGACATTTCTTTCCTGGCTTCACCTGTTGGTTACTGCACTTAAAACACCAAACCATCGTCAGGGGGTTATGAAAGCCCATTATGTGGCAAATATGCGATTTCCTTATGCGACCCATACCTACACCTATCCCTATAAAGAATATCTCCCAGAATAGCCGAAAATCAGCCTAGAATCGAATCAAATACGCCTACAATCTAATTAAATCCAATCGCTTGCCCAATTCTTTTTGTAAAAGAGGGTTTGTTTTGCTGTGCCTTTCCCATTAATTCCATAGCCTTTTTAAGTTCTTGTGGGTCTGGAATGAAATCCTGTATTTTCATTCCTAGCTTTTCCATTTTTAAAGCATGTCCGTACGTCTGGATTAAAACATTTTCCTCTGGCGTAAAGGTAGATTTAACGATTTTCTTTTCATCATAGCCGGCGGGTTTCTCGAAAAACCCTGATTTAATAATGGTTTCTAGCCCTTTTACCCGTCTTGTTAGATTATATTTATTCTTATCCCCGTTATCCAAATGATGGCTGCATTGCTTTAGAAATTCCTCATCTGTTCTATCAAGTTCATCCGCTTGCAAGTATTTATTACGTAACTCTAATAGCTTTTTGTCGGTCTCTTGATTGATAACAAAACCACTACTACTACTTTTCTTTGCGGTCTCTCTCGCGAGAGTAGTAGTAGTTTTTTTATTTCTTTTTATTTTTTTTATTTTAGCTCCGACATTTTTGTCGGTGGGTACCGACACATTTGTCGGGGGGGTGCCGACATTTTTGTCGGGGGGGTAGTGGGGTGAGTTATATTCCAAATTTTTATTAATAGGCTCATTCATCCAGTCATGCTCTAAAAATCTATAATGGTTAATGCCCCCACACTCTGTTTGATAAGTCTCAATTAATTTAACCTCCCGTAATTCCTTTAGCCCTCTTTCAATAACCCGTTGTTGCATCCCAAGTTCTTGTGATAGCTGATTGGTTGACCTATGAACCGTTCCCTTTGCGCTGCTCCATTGTGCCAATCGGCCATATAAAAGCTTGGCTTGATGGGATAATTGAGATGAGGCGATTTGAATTAACCAGCATGGAATATAAACGGCTGGGGCATGAGCTTTTGGGTTATGTGTTTTTGCTGGGATTTTATTAGTTCTGTTGTTTTCTTTAGTGGACATGGTATAATCACTCCTTGGTATAGTACTTCTGTACTTCTGGATTAAACCTCGACTTGCGGAAGAGGCTTGGGGCAGGATGCCCCTTTTATTTCTTATTGCCAGAGATATAAATAACTCAGCGTTATATAACCTTCATTTTCAGCCAAACACCCTTTTTCTATTAAATTTTTAAGGCATTCCCTCGCCGTTTCTTCTTTAAGATTAACTTTTTCTTTTAAGAAATTAAAAACTTGTTGAGTACTGCTATCCATAGAATGGATAAAAGAATGGAAAACGGAAAATACTCTTAAATCATTTATTGTTAAATCAGAATTAAACAATATTTTTTCAGGAATCAAATAGAGGTGCTGACGATTATTCCAAATATCGTCCATTTCTTCATCATCTATACTCACAAAATATTCTCCAATTAAGCTAATTAAACCCCTTAACCGGCGGATGAGTAATTTAAAATTTGAATTTTAAAAGACTTATTGGCTATAATAAAAATAGCTCACCACCAGATATGGTGCAGTTTCTATGCGATTAGCAGTTACCAAATAACTGTTTTTCTCGCCAAAGGCTTACGCCAATTCCCCGCTGTCTGTTTGTCCAGATAGCGGGGATATTCTAAGTTCAGTTAACTCGATAAATCAAATCCTTTCAACTGCTTGTTTAAAAAGCATTCGATTGTTTCGGTAATTTGAAGGGAGAGCTCATTAATGACACTGGAACATAATGTTTTATTGGAATGCTGAACCAGATTGCTTTTGATAATATTGTGGATAGGGATAGGGTTAAGCTTAACTTGTGTATTGTCCATAATCAGTATGCCCCTTAGATTTTGATAAATTTATTAGTTCATGGCGTCCAATCGTTCCATCTCATCTTTTAAGTGAACCAATGCTTTAATGAAATATGCAGCAGTAAAAAGCGCGTACTCTTTCACTTCTTTGTTTTCATGCTCAATATCAATCTCAAGTTTATCGAGCATACGGCGGGTTTCGTCAAAAATTTCCTTGATGCTAACGACAATAACCGCTTCGCATTCGGCCTCTTGATCCCAGTCTAGCGTCATTCGTTAGTCTCTCCGATAATAATTTTCATTTCCTCCACAAACTTATCTAAGTGCATCATAAGATTAAATGCGCAAATGATATTACTTACTTCCTCCCCTTTGTCTCTATCGGGGTTTTCAATTTGAATCTTAAGGGTTTCCATTAATCTTTTTATCACATCAAATCGCATATTCATTTCAGAGATGAATGCTTTTTTCTGTTCAGGATCGTCAAATATCTTGCTTAAGTAAATGGTTTTGATTTTACTTTTCATGAACCGACTCCTGCTTTTTAATAGCATCTTTCAGGTGAACCTCATATTGTTTGAGACATTCTGAGATAGCATAAGCATGGATAACAGCGTTTATTTGAGCATTTTCTTCACTGCTGTCTAGCCTTTTGGCAACATCATCTACCGCACCTTGTAGTTCCTTAATAAAATTTTTCGCCTTTTCGATAGTATCTTCTTTTGCTAGATCTTCGTTCATTGAAATATATTCCCTATGATTTTAAATTTAACAGTCTTTAATTTATCCAGCATTTCAATTTTTTCAAAAGTAAATTTTTTCCCACTTTTCAATCGAACAATATCACCTTCATACAATATGTGACCTTCACAGTCCACCAAATTAACGGCTTGCATAAGATTTTTTACTTCAAAAGAAGTAAAATTTTCGAGAGTATTTCCTTTTATTTTATAGGTTATTTTAGGGGCTTTCCCTTTTCTAAAATGCAGAGATTCGACTTTTGAAAGGCCATGTTTTTTATCGTAATAACGAAAGTCAGGGAAGTAAGCTAACTCAACAGCCTTATCAGAAGATTTTTTTGCATCTTCTTTACGGGCGGTAAGTTTTCCTTTTGTAAGCTTTTCAATCTTTTTTTGTTGATCAAAAGGAATATAACCCCGCACTATCCATTTTGAAAATCCGCTTTTTGTGATGCCTATTGCGCAAGATGCTTTCCAACCGGAGCCAAAAAATTGATATACGTCATCAGTTGTCATTGAGTAACCTTAAGTGTTTTTTAGTATTTTGCTAATGCCAGAAAAATGAATGAAACATGGTAATTCATACGGGCACACGTTTCCAATATAAAATAACTGTTGACACGTTGACACAGTAAGGCTATCATAGCATTTTGAATAACTTTTAAGTAGGTATGACATGATTACAGATGAACAAAGAGAACAAAGGAAACTAGGAATTGGCGGCTCTGATATGCCAATCATCCTAGGATTATCCAATTACAAAACCCCTTACCAACTCTATCTTGAGAAAAAAGGCATCCTATCAACTGGTGATGAAATGTCACCGGTTCAATATTGGGGCAATCGTTTAGAAGCCGTGATACGAGATGAGTTTGCTGACAGAAATAAGGTGCTTATCCAAACGCCCGATACCATTATTCACCCTTTCCATGATTTTCTGCGAGCCAATATAGACGGTTATATTGTAAGTTGGGATGCCGTTCTTGAGGTTAAATGCTCAAGCCAATTCATGGCGAGCGAATGGGGCGAAGATGGCAGCGACTATATCCCCATGGCTTATCTTGCCCAAGTTGCGCATTACTGCTCTGTCTTAAATGCACAATCAGCCTATATCGCCGTACTCATCGGAGGCCATGACTACAGGCAGTATAAATACGTGCGCGATGCAGAACTTGAAAAAACTATCATTGATGCAGCAACCGCCTTTTGGGATGCCATCCAAAAAGACTTACCGCCACCGGCTACAAATCAAGTTGATTTGCGATTGATGTTTCCTCGTCATATCCCAGAAAAAACGATTAATGTTTCAAATGGGATTGATACGCATGTAAAAAACTTAACAGATGCCAAAGCCAAAATGAAAGAACTACAAGCCATCGAAGAAGAAAGCCGGTTTAAAATCATGCAGTATATGGAAAATAACGAATGTATTGTCGATGAAGCCGGAAAACCACTCATTACATGGAAGGTGAACAAGAAAGGATCGAGAACATTTTTATTAAAAGGGGAGAAATAATGACTAACGCACTCACACAATTAAATAACAGCCTGACCATGTGGGAAGACTCCGAAAAGCTTAATGAAATCAGAAAACTTTTTGCACCAAAGCTCACCGAGATGGAGTTTCATTATTTCGTGGGGCTTGGAAAAGCGAGTGGCCTTAATCCTTTCTTAAAAGAGATTTGGTCAGTTAAATATGATGAACGCTCGCCCGCTCAAGTCTTTATTGGTCGAGATGGTTATCGAAAAGCCGCCCAAGCCCATAGTGAGTATGACTATCACCAATGCGATGCAGTTTATGAAAATGATGTCTTTGAAGTGCAAGACGGGATAGTAAAGCATTCTTATAAGCTAACGCAGCGGGGGGCGCTCATAGGAGCTTATTGTATTGCCAAACGGCATAAGTCCTCTCGCCCCATGTATGTGTTTGTGGAGTTGAAAGAATATACAACCGGCAAAAGCGTCTGGAGTTCAAAGCCCGCGACCATGATTAAGAAAGTAGCCGAAAGCCAATGTTTACGGGCATGTTTTCAAGACTTATTCGGGGGCACATACGGCGAAGAGGAAATGCTGCCTAATCAAATGGACAATGGGCGCGTTATGAGTGGAGCGACTCAAACAGAAACGCTTAAAAATCTATTGGCTCCCAATGTGATCGAAGGTGAAACAGTCAATATGGATACCGGCGAATTAACGCCAGATAAGGAAGAGCCTACCGTAGCCGCTGATGACACACCCATATCGCAAGACGACATCAATAAGATTGAAATATTGATGGAGGAAAAGGGGTTTGATGATGCGAGAAAAAAGCGAGCATTGGATTATTTTAAGGTAGAAAAGCTCGCGGATTTGACGGAAGCACAGGCGAGAGTATTTTTCGTGAATTTGGGGAAGGTATAATATGACAATAAAAACCAGTATCAAACAATCATTGAAAAAATTATCAGAATTAGCCAATCAAAAAGAGCTGCCATTGCAAGAAGTAGCCGATAACCTTAATGATTTGTTAATTGAAATAGAAGACTTCATGGACGACTGCGAAAGAAAAGCATCTAAAACAAATCCTAACGTACCGAGAGGTAAGTTAGGAGGTAAATTAGGCGCAGCATAAAATGATTTATTTAGAAAACCTAATAAATAACTTAATTTCCTTCACTAATCCATCTTGGCAACAAGTCGTTTTAATTTTAGGGATTGTATTTATATGGGTCATAAGGCGATTAATAGAAAACATAAACAGGGAGTCATCTCATGATAAATAGAGTTACGTTACTCGGCCGAATAGGGAAGAAAGATTATAAACTCACCGTTAGCGGACTGCCCCTTTGTCAGCTATCCGTAGCAACAGAAGATCGATACATTGATTCAATGGGAATGCAAAAAAAAGTCACCACATGGCACAACGTTAACTTTTTTAACAAACTAGCGGAAGTCGCCGACAAATATACGATGGTGGGGGATTTAACCTATATCGAAGGGAAAATCAGCAATAAGAAAATAGAAGAGAATGGCGTTAATCGCATGCTCCATTCCATCATAGGGGATAAAATACAATTCCTTCCGAGGGTCAATAAAGATAATGCGAACAAAGAAGGTGAGAGCCATTTAGGGGAAAATCCTGTAACAGAGAGCGAGTGGGATAATCAAGAGGTGCCATTTTAAATGACATAGGAGAATCTATATGAGCCATGAAGAAACGAACGAAATACTGGTCGCTTTACAAAATATGTTGTGGTATTTGGAATCAGGCGAGCTAGAAGACTATCAGAGAGAAAAAAAGCATTACGAATCTCTCAAAGAGAAAGACCCGTCAAGCGCTTCCCTATCGGGATAGTCCTATCCCATTCGCCGATCCATCGGCGAAAAATCCGTGTTTCATCCTGACAGGTCTTTCAGCGTCGGATTGTAAGTTAATTTAGTCAATTTGTCTGTAGGGTTTTTAGGATACTTTCGATTTAATAAACTCGGCCAGTTGTTGGTTCAAAGGCTTTGGAAATATCTCATTTACCCCCGCCTCAAGGGCAAGCTTTCTTTCCTCTTCTTCCGAATGAGCCGTAATAGCAATAATGGGAACCTGAGAAATCAAGGGATTTTTGTTTTCTCTTATACATCGGGTCACCGTATAACCGCTGATATCAGGAAGGCCAATATCCATAATCACTAAATCATATTGATTATCTATGAGGTAAAGAGCCTCTGTTCCATTGCTGGCAATGTCGACTTCTAAATCTAATTTTTCCAAAATGTCTTTAGAAACCCTGGCTATAATTTGATGGTCTTCCACTAATAAAATCTTTTTCTTTTTTGGTTCAGATTTTAAGCCATAGTTAGCGATTACTGCTTCTACCGGTTCAGAACAATACATTTTGCAGACCTCATAAGGAAAAGAATGATTAGAGATTGATTTTTTATAAGGAATTTGTACTTTAAAGATGGTTCCTTTCCCTAGATCACTCTTTAAAGTGTATTCTCCGCGTATGTCTTCTAAAAATTGCTTGACGATATTAAGGCCTAATCCGTTACCTTTGTAAACGCCCTCATGTGAGGGATTTAGTTTATGGAATTTTTCAAAAATAATATATTGTTTATCGTGGGGTATTCCTATACCGCTATCCTCAATGATCAACTGCAAGACACCTTCTTGGTGTGTTATCGGAAGCCACTTGGCATTTATTTTAACAAATCCTTTGTCAGTAAATTTAAGGGCATTTGAGATAAGATTCATGAGAATGCGCTGCGTACGCCCCGAATCGCCAATTAACCAATGAGGTATATGATCAAGCATCAATGTAAAATCAAGTTTTTTAGAAGTTGCCACCGGTAACATCATCTTATGAACATCATATAAAACATCATGAATATTAAATTCTTTTTCGATGATAGAAAATTCGCCGCTTTCGGCTTTTATATGATTTACTATTTCATTGAGGTGGTTCAGCATAGATTCGGCACAATGCTTGATATCTTTTAGATATTTCTTTCGAGAAGACTCAATCTCTCCATTTTCTAAAAATTCTGAAATGCTCAGTATGCCCGTAAGGGGTGTCCTTAAATCATGCCGCATGTTGGTTAGAAATTCCGTTTTGACTTTATCCGCCAATTCTGCCGCTTCTTTTAATAATTTCAGATTCATTTCCATTGATTTTCTTTCTGTGATATCAAGGGCGATATTAACAACGCCAATTATATTTCCGTCACAATCTTTCATAGGATTTTTCATGCTTAAAAAGTATAGAGTAGTTCCATCTTTTAGAACGTGAATCTCCTCTACTGTAAGAGGTTTTCCCGTTTTGATAACGGTTTTAGTATTTTCCCATGCTATTTTATTGAAAATATCCGAACTATGCCTTCCAATTATAGAGACGAAATCAGTTGTATCTAGGGAATCAAGCATTTGTTGATTGAAGCCTAAAATATATCCGGCTGTATCCATCCAGCAAAAATTAATCGGAAATAAATTAAATAATGAATCGAGCGCAATATCTTTGGCTTTCAATTGAAATGTCTTATTACAATATATTTTATGTTTCATAAGACAATAAGATTATATTTTTAAATTGCTTGAGCTACCTGTGCAATACAATGGAAGAATCTCTTGCATGGTAAATTTCATTAATGCTTCAATGGCTTTTTCTTGTTCTTTTGGCTGCAACATCTGCAATGTTTTTTCAATAAATTCAGCAAATTTAATAGGTATTGGAATGTCGGAAGTTATAGCATCTCTTGTATGAGATTTTCTAAATACCGGTGAAAATGATTCTTTTTCTATTCCATTGTTATGCTGTCTTTTGGGGGAAGGATTAAACTGTAGAAAATTAACTTCTACAAAAAACCCACGCGGCACATAATCAATATTATTTTTAACAAGGCGCATCGCTTTACAATGCGGTGTTTTATATAGCTCATAATCAAAACCTTTTGACGCCGCAAATTTTTGAAATGCGCACTCTTCAAATAAATATCGTTTGAGTAATTCGGTTTGCTGAACAGGATTTGAAATTTTAGAATCAGCACTTAGATTCTCGCCAGCCTGTCTAACGCGCCCATCTATAGCATTTTTAAAATCTCTATTTTCCTTATACCAAGCTTCAAGTTTTTTCAGTGTTTCGTTTCGATCAGGCCATGCTAAAAACTCTTCCCATGTGAGAAAGGAAAGTTTTTTAGCGTCTTTTAATTTTTCTAATTCGACTGCATTGTCTTGATACCATTGATGCGCCATTTTCTGACATTCTGCGATTGCCTCTTCTTCACTTAAGCCGCGCTCTATCATTAAGCGATAGCGTTGAAGATTATCAGCTAAGCAAAGTGTGACGCGGTTTATTGTGTTTGTATTGAGAACATCGTTTGCCATTTCAGCAAATTCAGATTTGGTTTGTGCTTCTGGGTTTTGGTCTTGAATGATGCTGATTGTCCAAAGGACATGACTGTTTTTACGCAGAATTTGACTTAATGGCATACTGAATTATCCCCTTTTAAGAATACACCTAATTCAAAATCCATTAAAGAAAGTTAAATCCCTTACAAAGCCTCGTTAAAAATAAAATGAGCATCATTATAACCATAAATTAAACTAAAAAAAGCATAGGATATAATAAAAAGGTTATGTTACATTTCACCACCTTAAATTTAAGGAGTACATCGTATGGAAGAAGACACAGAAGAAGAAAAAGAAAAATACTATTTTGTTTATGCTGATGACTTAAAGAAGATTAATGATTCTCAATTAAGAATTATTGGGACTATGGATAAAATGTTAAAACAAGGAAACGAAATGTTGGAAAATTGCGAAAACAGAAGCAAAAATGAGGATTCCCTTAAAAAAGAAGAATCTATTATAAAAAATACTGAAAATATATTATTAGATGAGGAAAAGCCAAACGCAGATAATCCTAACTTGTTAGAGAGTTTTTTAAATGCGCTTAATGAATTTCTTAAGGCTGTTCAAGAATTTTTTGAAAGTATTTGCGTGTTATTTGCAAATATGTGTAAAAAAAATGATGAAAACGAAGAAAATCACGCATCAAAAGGGTACGGGTTTTTTTAGTTTTCTTTTATTCCAACAAAACCATTAAAAAAGGAGCGTTTCACATGGAAACCAAAGAAGTTAATCTAAAAAATATGACTGTTTCATTACAGGAAATACAAGAAAGTTACGAATATATCGACCCCGTTTTAAATAGAACATTTACGGAATTTAAAGAACCGGTAATTGATTCAGACGGTTTTTTAAGGGAAAAAAGCGATCCACACGTCGATAAAAGTCTTTATCGAAAAAATGTCGTCTCACATGAAAGAATTCCAGTCAATATTATCGAATCTGTCGATATTAAAAATATTCAAAAAGATTTTCAGGGAATAGAAAATAAATATGATGAAATGCTGCGTATGTTTTCTATTGTGATGGGGAAAGTAGACGATCAAACCAAGCTTATAATAGATCAAAATAGAAAAATAGATGACCTCACAAAAAGACTCGATGAAAAAGATAAAACAATTGAATTACAAAATAAAATTATTGCTAATCGCGATAAAACCATTGAGAAACTTAATAAACGATTAGATGATCAAGAAAAATCAATAGAGGATTTTAAGAAATCCTCTAATGAGTCGATAAAGGCAGCAAACTATAAAATAGAAGTTCAAGATGACAAATTGGCTATACAATCGGCTCAGATGGCTAATTACGAAAAAATGTTCAACAAGCAAGACAAGAAGTTAGAAGATGCCAAAAAAGAAATCGTCAAATTTGCGAATGAAAATGCACGATTACGGCATGATATTTTTCATGAAAGACTTGATAATTCTATGGAGCAAGAGAAGGAAGAAACTATTTCTCTGATTTATCGAAATAAAAATAAAAAAAGGCGCATTTCTGATAGTGACGATATGATAAATGAATCGGATTTAGATAATGTACCGTTAATTAAAAAAGAGTCGATTGGTCTTAAATGGAATCCTGCAACCGGTATACGGGATACCTTTTCGATTTTCACACCCAAGACTTTCTTGCATCAACAAAAGTACGAGAATGAACTCCGAAAATCTGCTTCTTCTGGTGATATTGTAAGAGTGAAAGATTTAATTGGCCGATTTCCGCATATTGTGAATGGTCGAGGAATGCCAGATTCTATTTGCTCACGTGTAAGTTCGTTCTATGATAAAACCGCTTTGATGTTAGCCGCACAAGAGGGTCACTTGGAATGTGTGAAATTTTTAATAGCGAATGAAGCAGACGTTAATTTTGTAGATAGGGATAGCTTTACCGCTTTAGATTATGCGCAACAATATCTTCACAAAGACGTTACGGATTTTCTAAAACAACATTTAGCTTTAAATGGCGCAGATGTGGTAGAAGCCATTAGACAAAAAGAACTCGACGACTTAGCCTCTGAGTTTGAGTTGATGCAAAAAAAAATAAAGTAAAATGCAATTGATACGCTATTTTAAGGAAAATAACAGGGATGAAAGAAATTGTAATCGACCACGAAAAAGAGCAAGAAGCGTCGCGACTTCGTGGTTCATTACTTGAATTTACCCGTTATTTTTTTGAATACATTACCGGTAGGCAATTTATTATTTCGGTTCCGGTGGGAAGGGAATCCCACCACATTACATGCTGTCGTACCCTAACGTCGGTTATGCGCCTTGATGTATTAAGGGAAATTATCAATCTGCCCCCCGGCTGTGGAAAATCAACTTTGGTTAGCATGTGGGCGGCGTGGGGATGGGCGAGTTATCCGGATGCTAACTACCTTTACATCTCCTATTCGCACGAATTAGCCAGTAAACACACGGCTTTTATCCGTTCAATTGTCTCTTCCAAAATGTACCGCTATTTGTTCGATGTGGAGATTGACCCAGATAGTAGGGCTAAGGATTCGTTTAAAACCACTCTGGGAGGCTCTATAAAGGCTTTTGGGTCTGGGGGAGCTATAACGGGGCAGGATGCCGGATTACCAGGCTTAAATCGCTTCACAGGCGGCGTAATACTGGATGATGCGCACAAGCCAGATGAGGCACACAGCGACACCATCCGCCAAGGGGTCATTGATAACTACGATGAAACCATCCGCCAACGTTGCCGTGGCATCAATGTTCCCATTGTTTACATAGGCCAAAGAGTCCATGAGGCTGATTTAACCGATTTCTTTTTAAGCGGCAAAGATGTAGACGTTTGGCATTCAACGATTCTTAAGGGAATGGATGAGGCCGGAAATGCGCTCTACCCTGAAATGATGCCAAAGGAAAAGCTCTTGCTCTTGCAAGAAAAATCCCCGTATGTCTTTGCCAGCCAATACCAACAAGACCCATTACCCGCAGGTGGCGGCTTATTTAGGCCAGAATGGTTTATTGTTTTGGATGAAGAGCCGCTTTGTCACGTCACGTTTATCACGGCAGACACGGCAGAAACCGATAAGTCGTGGAATGATGCGACCGTTTTTAGCTTTTGGGGGGTTTATGAAATTGAAACGCTGGGAAGAAAGACGGGCGAACTAGGGCTGCATTGGCTTGACTGCATGGAAATTCGCATAGAACCCAAAGACTTAAAAGATAACTTCATGGATTTTTATACAAACTGCGTTCTGCATCCAAAGCCACCCATGCTCGCCGCCATCGAGAAAAAATCAACAGGCGTTACCTTGGTCAGTGTACTTCAAGAATTGCGCGGAATGCAGATTAGACAGATCGAGAGAACCATTGCATCCGGAAGCAAAACACAACGATTTCTCGATATGCAGCCTTTTGTTGCATCTAAAAAGATTTCGTTTACGCGAAGTGCTAAGCATCTTGATAATTGTATTTTGCACATGAGCAAAATTACGGCGAATAATACGCATCGACACGACGATATCGCAGATACCCTTTCAGATGCTATTCGTATCGCTTTAATTGAGAAAACCATATATTCTAATGACCATAAACAGGGAGAGCGGCAACAAATTCTTCATAACATGAATCAATTGTTGCAACGGAAAATTAGAGCAGGGGAAGCTCAATATGGCAGAAATCGCTAGAAAGCATACGGATAGACTAAAAGAGCTTAAAAAGTCAGTTGAAGAAGCCCAGCAATATTTTGGTGAAAATGTACGGCGTTACGAAAAATTCACAAAATTTGTTTTCAAAAGTTCACTTGATGATACGGAAATGGCAACCCTTGCAGACAGGGGATTGCCGACCATTGAATTTAATATTCTTGAAGCCTATATCTCTCGCCTTCGCGGGGAATTTGTCAAACAACAGCCTTCCCTAACGGTGCGTGCCGCAGATGGCGTGCCCCTTTCCATGCTTAACAAACAATTTACGGCCACAATAGACGTCGTTGAAGCGCACCTTCGCGCCATCTTCTTTGATGGCACAAACGACATGCTGCAATACAATATTTATTCTGATTTGCTAGCCGGTGGATTTTCAGTTTTACGTGTCTATACGGATTATGTAAATGAGATGAGTTTTGAGCAAAATATTTGTGTTGAGCGTGCTTTTGATCCAACGCTTTGCGTATTTGATCCCTTAGCAAGAGACTCTCATAAGGGCGATGGCAGACTTTGTGCTGAACTTCACCCCATGACACGAAAAGAATTTGAGGACGAGTTCGGCTCAAAAGTGACAGAGGACATGAAATTTACGCGATCACTCTCAGGGTTTGATTGGTCTTTTCAAAATGAACAGGAAGAAATTGTCCTCCTTTGTGATTATTACGAAAAGCAATGTAAGAAAGAAACCATCATTAAATTATCCAATGGTCATTCCGTGACGGAGAAAGAATACGATAAATTTTTAAAAGAGTGGCAAGAATCTGGAATGATTGAACAGCCCCCTACTCCGATTAAGCGAAGAAAAACGTTTATTGAGAAAATTATACGTTACCGATTTTGTGAGAGTTGTTTATTAGATGTTTTAGAAACCGATTTTAAATATTTACCGCTCGTATTTGTGGATGGCAATAGCGTAAATATTAAAGAGGGAGGCTCTTATACGCAGATGACACGCCCTTATGTGTATCATGCAATGGGAATCCAGCGACTTAAAAATCTTGCCGGACAATCGCTGGGTAATGAACTTGAAAATACGATACAGCATAAATTTGTCGTAGCCCTTGAATCTATCCCAACGGATTATCAAACGGCTTATCAAAACGTTCAAAAAGCCGATACGCTCATCTATAACCATTTCTTGGATACGAATAATCCCGATGTGACATTACCGCCGCCTCGTGAAATCGTCAGAACACCGATACCACCTCAAATTATGGAAGCGTTTAGAACATCGGATGAAATGACGCAAGTTATTTTAGGCAGTTACGATGGAGCCGCCGGTCAAAATAATGGTCAGATGTCAGGCATTGCATTTGCCCGTAGCGCGATGCAAAGCAATACCGCCTCACTTCCCTTTATGTGTGGACTCTACAAAGGATTTGATCGTGTCGCGCAAATCATTGTCGATTTGATTCCCAAATATTACAGAACGCCTCGAAGTCTTCCTATTCTTCTTCCCGATGGGAAACGAGAATATTTTGAAATCAATAAAAAAGGCTCCTTGTACATGAACTATGACCCTAACAATCTTGAAGTAAAGGTTGAAATGGGCGTTAACTTTGCCATGCAAAAGGAAATTGCGTTACAAACCATTGTATCGCTTTCTCAAGCATCCCCTGTGTTTGCACAATTTTTTAATGAATATGGATTGCCGGTACTCCTTGATAATATCGACATACGCGGTATAGATGACTTAAAAGAAAAATCGCAAGAGTTCCAGCAAAAAGTACAGCAGCAACAGCAAGCAGCACAACAGCAGCAACAACAACAAATGCAAATGCAAGCACAGCAGCAAACTATGGAGCTCCAACAAGCCCAAAAAGAATTGCAATCGCCAACGGCTGAGCAATTGGGAATGATGGCGATTGAACAAAAAGCGCAAGTTGATTCCGCTAACCTTTCACTTAAAGAGCGAGATTCTGAGACAAAATTTTTGGAAGTTATGAGCAAGATACGAAATGCTGATGTGGAAAATGAATTAAAATTAGCTGAAATTGACGCTGAAAATAGCCGTACTGCGGTGGAATCCGCGCTTAATGTCAGCAAGCATATTCACGAAGTAAAACAAGTGAGCGTTGAACATGAAGGGCGATAAAAAATGGATTCAGAAAGCGATTAGTCCAAGTGGCAAAGGTGCGCTTAGAAAAAAATTAGGTGCAAAGAAAGGTGATGGCATTCCCGCGGATAAGCTTAAAAAAGCTGAAAATAGCAAAAACCCTACCACTAGAAAGCAAGCCACGCTAAGTTTTGGGGAGCTTATAAGGGCATATCAAAAATCTGGTTGTAGCAATAGACATAGTATTGAAATGGCCTATAACACTATGTATAACGAAGACTCACCAAAAAATAAAAAGACAAGGGAGAAAAATAAATATGCCATTAGTTAAAGGCGCGAAAGCGCGAACAAAAAAAGGATTTTCCGAGAATGTTAAAAGGGAAATGAAAGCAGGAAAGCCACAGAAACAAGCGGTAGCAATTGCTTATTCTGAGTCGAGGTCAACTAAACGAAAGAAAAAATAAGGAGATAAGGACATGAAGCGAAAAGAAAAAGGCAGTAAAAGGAAAGAGAAGCATTCCGATATTAAAGAAGATAAAAAGTTGATTAAGAAGATGGTTAAGAAAGAATCCAGAAAGTATTAATCGTACTTTTACCGCAATAAGTTGATACCTTCCTTAAAAGGTATATAATTTATACAAATGACCAAGCATTTTAACTCTTGGGATGAATACGCACCTATGCGGCAAAATAGGCGATACTCATCGAGGCCGAGGAACTACCGCAAGTACGCGGGTCAATAGTACACATAAGGGAAGTATGTAAATGGACGAGAATCAAGTTATCGAAAATGCTGTTGACACATCTTTAAGTGAACCTGATCAAGAGAAGATGCTCTCTCAATCTCAGGTGAACAAGATTGTCCAGCATGAGAAAGCGAAAGCTGCTCAAACCATTAAGCGCGACTTGGAAGAAAGGCATCAAAGGGAACTTGAGCAAATCAAATCCCAACAGCAACAACAAACGCAGCGTAATGAAAACGTACCGCGCGAGTTAGACGCTAATGCCATCTACCAACAAGTGCAGGAAAAGTTTAATCAGGAAATGGAACAACGTCGCCTCAAAGATGAGGTAGACAGAGTTGCACATTCTTATATTTCCAAAATGGAACAGGGAAAAGCTGCTTACGACGACTTTGAGGAAGTTACCAAGGAATTTGACCCCACCGCATTTCCACAACTGACGTATCTCGTTTCGGGAATGGATAATGCAGCGGATGTTATCTATGACCTTTCACGTAACCCCTTAAAGCTCGCTGGACTTGATAGGCTAGCTGAGAAGAACCCACGACAGGCACAGTCTGAATTATTAAAGCTTTCACGCTCGATTGCTGAAAATAGACAGGCGCAGTCTGACGAAAATTCAAATCAGGTGGCCGCCCCTCTTGACCGTTTGCAATCTTCCAGAGTTTCAGGAAGCAACGGCAAGATGGGTATTCGTGATTTAAGGAATCAACCTTGGCTTAAGGGTTAATTAAGCTCGCCCTACCTCTTCTTGTCGTTGCAAAACATTTTTATTTGAAAAGGGAGTTTTGCAATGCCAAACAATATTTTGCAGCAAGTTATCACCTATAACGATTCAGGACTCGCATTGCTATTAAATAGTTTTGCGTTTGTCAGTACATCCAATAAGAAGTTCCAACGCTTTAATGACGATATCCCTAAGAACTTAGGCGATACCGTTTCATTCGATTTGCCACCCCGCTTTACGACAACTAACAGCTTGGTGGTTTCTTTCCAATCGGCTGAACAGCGTGTTCAACAGTTAACTGTTAATAAGCAAGCCTCGACCGCTTATGAATTTACCGCGCAACAATTTATTTTTAATGTGCGAGATTACATGGATAAATTCGGTAAGTCGGCGATTGCTGAAATTGGTACGAAGGTTGAGTCCGACGTTGCAGAATTAGCAGAAACGAATACGTTTCGTTTCTATGGCGATGGCATAACACCCATTTCCACCTATTTGCAATTAGCTAACTCATTAGCCTTCTTCCGTAATTTTGGCGCAGTTAAAGATAATACGATGGGTTATTTGTCTGACTTAACTTTCCCTCAAGTGGTTAATTCCGGATTAAATCAATTCACACTCGACAGAGGCAATAGAGAAGCCATGAGTTGGGAGATAGGTGATTTTTCAAATTGCAAATGGTATCAGTCTAATTTGCTGAAAACCCATCTATCCGGTACAGAAGGAAACGCAGGAACCACCTTAACCGTAGTCAGTGTTGTAACCAACGCGGAAGGTGGCGTTATTCAAATAACGTTTAGCGGTACGAGTGCTGCAAGTGATGCAAATTCTATTAAGGCCTACGATAAGTTTCAGTTCAGCGACGGTGTCGCAGGGCAAACAGACTTACGTTTTCGTACCTTTATTGGACACATTGTATCGCAATCCCCTGTTCAATTTAGAGCGACAGCGGATGCAGCAAGTACAGCAGGTTCTCAGGTAACCGTTGATATTTTCCCAGCCCTTCAAGCGGCTGCCGGCAAAAACCAAAACATCAATACACCGATTGTTGCGGGTATGCAGGTAACGGTTCTACCAAATCATCGCTGCGGTTTAATCATGGCGGGCAATCCTTTGTTCCTCGCTATGCCAAAACTGCCAGAGGAAGTTCCGTATCCCACATCTGTATCGCAAGACCCAGATAGCGGCGCTTCTATTCGTCAATACTACGGCTCTCTCTTTGGTCAAAACATGCGGGGAATGGTGCATGACATTATATGGGGTCGTACGCTGGTCGATGAATACGCAATGATGGTTGCTTTGCCAGTCTAATAAACGGGGCGGCAATGCCGCCCCTTAACTTAATTTAATGGAGTAATAATATGCCAAGTCCAAATACCCCAATTGTGAATGCAGGTGTTAAGTATGTAAACGGATTGGAACTTACCAAGACAGCCGCCAAGATTATTAGCATTGGTGCTGGCGCTGCCCGTAATTCCACCGATCTAAATGATATCGTTTTGGATGCGTTAGTTAGCATCAATGGTGCGACGGTGGGTGCAGGTGGTGTAGACGTTGCGGCACTCGTTGCCAGTAGCTTCTATGCGGTTTATATCGTTGGCGATTCAACTAAATATGCAGCTACGACCGGTTTATTGTCTTTGAGCGGAACAACGCCTAATCTCCCCGGAAATTATGACATGTACCGACGTATCGGTTGGGTTTTGACCGATGGCTCGGCCAACATCTTACAATTTTGGCAATACGGCGAAGGTCAGGAAAGAATCTACTACTACGATGTGGGTATTAGTGAACTTTCAGCGGGCTCATCTGCAACGTTTGCTGAAATTAACCTTGCAACCTCCGTACCCCCTATTGCAACACAGGTACTCTTTGACGTGACGTATACGCCAAATGGCGCAACGGATGTGGCCGAGTTTCTACCCTTTGGCTCAGCGGCTACCAGCGGATTTATTCGCTTTGGAACCGGTGTGGCAGGGGCACAAGTGGATACCGTAACCGTTCCTTGCAGGCTAGATGCGGGCGTTCCTAAAGTGCTTTACAAGGTGACTGCGGGCGATACCTTAACGTTGTTAACCGTTGGCTTTACAGACTTTTTGACTTAATCACTAAGCCCCCTTCATTGGGGGCTAACTTTTAAGCATGAGGAGTCAGGATGCCCTATACCACCAATCAGTTAATTTCTAGTTCGTATTATACGGCCGGCGTGGTATCGCGTGATTTTGAGACGGTTAGCGGTGCTCAGGTTGGCGACGGATTGCGATTTCTAAATAACATCATCACTGAAAAGGCTGCTGATGAGGGGATGATCCCTTACGAAACCACTTACAATGCAAATTTTGTGATTGGTCAAGAGATTTATTCCATACCCAATCTCATTCAAATAGATACGCTGGTGTTTTTCTTAGACCAAGTACGCTATGCGATGAAGTACGAGAAAAGAAACGCCTATTTTGGAACGAGCCGTGCTGAAAATATCCAGACGTTACCGTTTGAATGGTATTTTGAGCGTAAATTTGGCGGGGGTAATTTATATATTTACTTCACGCCTGATAGAGCCTACCCCATGGAAATACACGGCATCTTTCGATTGCCGAGTGTGGCTTTGGGTCAAGATTTAAGCTTAACCCTCGATGAATTTTATATCACCTACTTACATTATGCGTTAGCTGACAGGATTTGTGCGGAGTATGCCTACACCACACCCGCAAATGTCATAAGACAATTAGGAAAATACGAAGCATTTATTAATAAAAGTTCACGCATACTGGATTTGCGTCTGACAAAGACATCCTCATTGCAAAAGCGTGGAAGCTTTAATTATGCGTTTATCAATTTAGGCCACGGGTGGGTTCCACCCAGCTAAAGGAAAAGGTAAGGGAATGCCCATTGAAAATGCTCAGCAAGTACCGGTTAATGTTGCGGGAAGCTCCACATTTGGACGCTACCCTAAGATTTCACTAGAGAAAACTTATAATATGTTTATCTCTGATGACTGGATGGTGAACTATGCCGGCTTTCAAAAAGTCACTAGTATTTTACCAGCCGGTGAAGGACGCGCCTTATTTCACTCTATCCGCGGTGAATTTTTAATTGCGGTGGTATCTAGCACGGTCTATAAATTACAAGCCAACTTAGCACCGCAATTTATAGGCACATTGGATACGGCAAGCGGTGAAGTTTTTATTGATGAGAACTTGAGCAGTCAGATTTGTATTGTAGATGGACAAGCTGCCTATATTTATAACTATATCAGCAATACCTTAACCAAACAGACGTTAACGTTTCTGGGAAATCCCATTATCCCCAATTATGTTTCATACCATAATACTTTCTTTTTAATTGCCTCCTCGATTGTGAGCGATAACTCGCAAAACTGGTACGCATTTGAAAGAGCCTCTGATACCACCATCTCGCTTAACACACAATTTAGCCTACAGACAAAGCCAGATAGCGCGATTGCCGTTAAGCGAATTCCGGGGCGCGGCAATAACGTTCTTGTCATTGGGCGAACGGTATGTGAGGTATGGACGCAAGTGGGCGGCGTTGAAAACTATCGTCGTATTCAGTCATTTAATATTGACAGTGGTTGCGTTTCTGTCTCAACGATTGCCGCCAATGAAGAATTTGTTTGCTGGCTCTCACAAAATGAAAACAACGCGCCTTCTATATTAGTAACCGATGGAGCTTCTACCAAACGCATCTCATCAGATGGGATTGATTATTTATTACAGACCATAAAGCACCCCGAACAATCGACTGCTTTTTTCTACAGGCAAGACGGACACTTGTTTTATCAAATCACTTTTTTTAATGAAGAAGATAATCTTTCTTTAATCCATGACTTTAGCGCCAGCAGGTTTTATCACGTATCCGATGAGGATTTAAACTACCACCCTGCCCGTGAGGTCGTCTACTTTAATGAAAAGACTTATTTTGTATCGTTAAACGATGCCAGTATTTACCAGATGGGAACGGAATTTGTTAACTATAACTACAACTTAAATATCCATTCGACGGGTGATGTTATCCCAAGAATCCGTATTTGTAAGTCTATTAGGCTTGATGATTCGGGGCGTTTTCGGGTTGGACAATTTACATTTTGGATAGAGCAGGGTGTTACAGAATCGTATTTAATGTCGCCTGATAACATCATCTGTAATGGATTATTAATTACTGAAACGGACGAGAACCCCATTGTGACAGAACTAGGTATTCCCATTCTTTCAGAAAGTGGCGAATGCGTTGAAGTGTTTGATATCCCACGCGTTGATATGTCGTTTTCTAAAAATGGCAATCAGTCATTTAGCAATATCGTCGGCAAAGATTTAAACCCCAGAGGAAAATACCGCAATCAAATTAGATGGTGGCGTATGGGTGAGGCGAACGAGTTTACCGTACAACTGAGATTCTGGGGCTATCAACGATTCGTTGTAAAAGATGGTGTCGCGGAAGTCATCGTATGAGTATTCCTACGCTGCCCGCATTTTTCGATATGTACTATACCGAGAAAGACGGAAGGCTAACCGCAGACGCTTACCTTTATAACGATCAAATGTTTCAGTCATTAAATCTTGTAGTTATATTGTTAAATGGCTTGATAAATAGTGCTATTATTAACAATGCCATTGTGAACAATGGCGTACAATTTCCGCAATTTACGACAGCGGAAATAATTGCGTTAGAACCGGATTCTGTCAATGGTACTGTTTGGTTTAATACCACGCTTGCAAAGTTACAGGTAAAAACGGCTGCTGGCGTGATTGAAACCATTACGAGCGTATAGGGAGATACACTATGAGTTGGTTAAGTGACTTTTTTAAGGGTGGGAAAAATCCGGCAGATGCCGCGATGCCCTATTTAGATCAAATTCCTGGGATGGAAAAAGGCTATTACGATCCTTATATATCCCATGGAAAAGACGCCTATAACACTCTAAACCCTCAAATAAGCAAGATGGGATCAGACCCCGCGGGCTTTCTTGAAGGGTTAATGAAAAATTACGAACCCTCAAGAGGCTATCAATTAAAACGCGATGAGATGTTAAAGGCGGCTGGCAATAGTGCAGCGGCAGGTGGCATGCGCGGAAGTTTGAGCGATATCTCGAATGAATCTCGCATATCTGATGTGCTGATGGGTGATGACATGCAACAGTGGCTTCAAAATGTCATGGGTATTCAAAAGGGCGGCTTGGAAGGATTAACACATCAATTTGATACCGGCTATGACGCCTCGAAATCACTTGCTGGCGACTTATCAAATGTATTTGGAACTAAAGCCGGTCTCGCTTTCCAAGGTCAAACGAATCAAAATCAAAGTCGAAGCGATTTACTCTCTGGCCTTATGAAAGCATTTGGCGGCATCGCGGGATTTGGATTGCCGGGGGGCGGTACGATCGGCGGATCAATTTACAACAAATTCTTTTAAGGATGAAAGATGGCATTTCAACCCATTAATTTTGCAAATATTAAGCCACAAGGAAATCCTTTTTTTCGGGATTTAATTGATAATTTGGCTTCTGGATATCAAGCGGGGCAATTGCCCCAGCAATTAGAGCGTCAAAGGCAGAAAGAAGAGCTTGCTAATGCCATGCAAAAATTGTTGGTGGAAGAGCAGCCGAAAAAATTTGGTGAGGAATCGCAGGGAAGACAATTACAAAATGCTTTTCAAGCCTTATTAAATCAGGAACAACCGCAAAAATTTGGATCAGAGATGTCAAGTGCCGCTATGGCGCGCGCCTTACAGCAATCTAATATTAGCAGAATGAATACGATGACGCCGCTTGAAGCCAGAGAATTAGCGCTTAAAAATGAACTCTATCCAGAACTTACCAAGTCACAGATATCGAATAATCTCGCATTATCAAAACAGCGTGAATTAGGTTTAACGGGGCTGGGAACGGGCGGCAAAGAATCATTTTACTTTCAAAATTTGACACAACAAAGCAATCCGCAATTAAAACCAGAGCAAATGTTTGAAGCCGCAAATGCCGTACTCGAAGGTAAAAATACATTGCCAGATGGTACAGCCATCAATGTAACACCATTGATGACGGCATCCGCCGATAGAATGACTAAATACGGAACGACAGGCGATCTTATTTCAAATATGGTAAGAGGCCAACAGGCCGATAAAGAGATAGGCGTTTTAAATCAGTACATCGGTGCAGCTATTGCGCCCTATGGCGATACTATAGCGGGTTATAGTCCTAAACAAATTATGGATACTTTCTCAAATAAGAAAGAGGATCAGATTAACTTGGGAAGATTAGCGGCAGCACAACAGTTACAAACGGATGCGGCGGCTAATCAAAATATCATAAATAGCGGTCGACCAACGGCAAGCATTACACGTGAGATATTACGTGATAGTGAAACTAAGATTAAAACGAGATGGCCTAAAATGTCGAATGAGGCGCGCCAAGAATCCTTGAGATACTTAAAAGAAGCATTAGACGCAACATTAAAGGCGAAACAATCGGTACGCATAGGCGCATCAACCGCTAATCAATTTTCAGGAAATGCGGCAACTTCAAATAGTCGTTTAAAATTTAATCCGTCTACAGGGGGGTTTGAATAATGATCGTTGAACTTCCTAACGGACAAGAACTGGAGTTTCCTGATGGCACTTCGCAAGAAGTCATGAGAAATGCGATACATACCCATTTCCCAGAATATGCGGCGATGTATCAGCCTAAAAACGCTAAAAGTCAGGAAAACCCTACAGACATGAACTTTTTAGAGAAAGGTTTAGTGCGCTATGGTGCACAAGACCCAGCAGCAGGTCTTTTAAATATGGGATCGCGTGGGTCAGCTTCTCTTAATAATCTCGCCTCTCAGATAGCCGAAAAATTCGGCCTTCATCTTCCCAGACAGGAAGCGACTGATTTTTCGGAAATGCTCGGCATTCCCGAAGAACAAAAGAATCTTGCCGATAAATTAATACAATTTGCACCTGAAATTGGCGTGTCGTTAGCGTTACCTGCTACAAGGCTTGGAAAACTCGGCGAAGCGATTAATCAAATTCCACGAGGGGGCAAATATCTAAAAACCGCTTTGGGAAATGCGTTATCTCAAGGGTTATTTGCCGCCAGTCAGTCGCCAGATAATCAAGGAACAGCGGCCATTGAAGCGGGAAGCGTCGCCGCTCCCTTCTCTGCCTTATCGCAAGGCGTCTTATCAGGCAGTCCTACGATTCGCAATTTATCAAGAACATTAGGCGCAATAGGCGGAGGAGGACTAGGGTACTTTGGTGCAAAAGGATTGGGATTTGGTGAGCCTATCGCTGATATAGCCATGGCATTAATGGGAGCAGCCGGTCACGGAGGATTAAATACTAAAGGGCGTGTTAGAGAAGATGTCCTAAAAGGCGTAGAAGGCACAAATTATAAAGAGGCTTTAGATGCGGCTAACCGATTAGGCCTTAAATACATTACGCCTGCCGAAGCGTCAGAGAATCCATTTACAGGCGGTGTTCAAGGCAATCTTGGGAAAACCGAAGGGGGCGCGCAATTACTCTATGAAAGAGGAAAAGCGCGATCCGCCAGCGAAGAAAACGCTATTGAAAATTTATTTAGCAATGTTTTTCCAAAAGCATTAGAGGAACAAAAGAATGCACTTTATAAAAGCGCGGAGAAGATAGAGGTACCCAAAGAAAAATTAGAAACCTTAAAAGAAAATGAAATATTTAAAACGGCTCTTAATCGTGTACGAAAAGAACCTGTTTACAAAGAAAAACTAAAAGGCATTCCTGATAATAGTATCGGATATCTTAATCAAGTCAAAGAAGCGATGGACGATATGATTGAGAAATCTCCTAGAAAAGAAGCATCCATCATACGAGAAACAAAAAATAATCTATTGGGAACATTAGATACCGTTTCGCCGGCCTATAAAGAAGGACGCCAATTAGCAGAACGCGGTATTGTTCGCAAGGAAATTGAAGATTTATTTAATAAAAAAGATGAAACCGGAAGTAATCTTTTCAAAACACTTTTATCAAATAAAAAAGATTATCGCGAACTTCAAGATAGATTTAGGCGATTAGAAAAAACGTCCAGTAGTCCTGAGCAAGTTAAAAGCATGAAGAATGCTCAACAGCAATTAGAAGATATGCGATTGATATTTGGACGCTTGATTAATATCCCAACTGCCAAAACTGCTGAGGCGTTATCGCGCAGCAGCATGTCGAAAGGACGTGCGCCATTTGATGAAGCCATAAGACGATTTAAAGAGGTTTTATCGGGGGGTAAGTATGACAAAACAGCCGTTGAACTTATTACAAATCCAAAATGGGCAGATGAGTTACATAAATTAAAAGAGATTACTAAGGGGCAAAAGCTGATAGGAGCCTTCCATAACCTTCTTGGAAAAGCCGGAGCACAAGCAATAGCTCAATAACTTTCATCTGGCATGGATGCAAAAACTAAAATAATTGCAAATATAATTAAGGCTGTAAACATAGGATTATTATATAATATGCAGGGATTTAACTGTCAAGGGATTTGAGTCGAATAATCTTGATGAGACCGTTAACATGAACTTACCTGCATTTGATACCTTAGAATATACTAAATCCTTAGAAGCATCTGGCATTGACCGCAAAGAAGCGGAAGCACATGCCAAGGCACAAATGGCATCGCTTAGTGCGTTGATGGAAGAAAAATTAGCAACAAAAGAAGATTTATCAGCCGTTAAAACAGGATTGAAACAAGACATAGCAGACCTTAAAACAGAATTAAAACAAGACATAGCAGAATTGAAGATAGAATTACGGGACTTTAAAGTTGATTTAATAAAGTGGATGGTTGGATTGATGGTTGGCTGGGGTGCAATTCTAATTTCTGTAATGACAGTACTTAAACTTTTCGTTAAATAAGATTTAATTATCAAGGGATTTGATATGCCATTAGATGAACGGTTTTTTGTAACATCGGATTTGGAAGGTTACTTTGTCGATAAGGATAGCGGCCTACCACTCGCGGGCGGTACGTTAACCTTTTATCGCGATTCTGCCCGAAACACGCCCAAAACCGTCTTTCAATTATCGGGCGCACCCCCTAATTACACCTACACCGCTTTACCTAACCCCATTGTTTTAAGCTCTGTGGGTACGCCGCAAAATGCGGGAGGCGATAACATCGTTATCTATTACTTTCCATTTGATGATGAAGGCGAACTTGACCTTTATTATGTGGTTGCACGAGATAGCGACGGCGTAGAACAGTTTTCAAGGGAAGCATGGCCGAATATAGGATCGGGTGATGACCCTACGGAAGACGGAGCTCCTATTCAAAATCAGCTATCAAATCCTCAGTTTACGCAAGTCTTTCTAAATGAGAATCAATCCACTGTTTATACGGTAAGTGCTGCAACTAATCAGGTATTTTCATTTGCGCCCGATTGGGATTTTGTCATTAGCGGTACGGGTACGGTGACGGTTCAACGCATCGCTTTAGCCGGCAATGATAATGTTGCAACCAGCCCTCCTTATGTTTTGGATGTGAGCCTTTCTGGCGGCATTACATCTTGCCTATTACGCCAGCGTTTAAACGTTAATTCGGGTCTTTGGGCGAGCACAGCCAATGAGCCAATCTTCTTATCGGGTACGTTAGTTGCACGAAATGAAGTGGCAGGAACGACCGGTATTCAGATGTTCTATGCTGAGTCTACAGGCGGATTGCCGGTTGTGATCATTGATGGGTCTTTTGATAATTCAGGTTATCAAGTTATTACAGGGGTTACCGATGCCGCTATTCCCGCCTCCACAAATACCGATACTGGCACTGATGGGTATATTGATATCTATTTGTCTTTTAATCCTTCATCGCATGTAAGGATCAGCAGCATTCAGGTAGTACCTACCTTAAATGCAGCCGGCGCGGATTTCTTACAATATGACTTAAATTCATCAAATCGCGAACAGGCCTTTATGGGGGATTACTATATTCCTCGCTTAAATAGTCGTCCTCCCGCTAGCCTTTTAACCGCATGGGATTTTCCTTTAAATCCTTTTCAGTTTGCAGCTTCCGGCAATATTGCGGCAACCGCAGGGTACATTTGTGATCAAACGATTGCTTTACGCGGTGCGAGCGGTGCGGTCGCTTATGCGAAAGATGCGGTGACATCAGGACTTGCCTTAACGACCACAGGTACGAATGATGCTTTTTATTTGCTGCAATATTTATCGGGAGAAGACGCTAAAAAGATATTAGGCACTCCGTTATCCGTTAATGTGTTTGGCTATGTAAAGAGTGTCTCCGATCCTGTCACGATGCGCGTCTATTTATTCAGAGCACCTTCAACGTCTACCATTCCGACGCTTCCGACCTCGATCGGAACGGTCGCAACGAGCGGCGTATTTACGGTCGCCGCTGCTGGATGGACAGAAATACCGCGAAGCGGTCTTGATACGGCAACGGCTGTATTGCCCGTAATCGCCACGAATGCGGCTATCAATAATGATACTAATGATATGGGATTTACCGGATGGGAATTAGTCGATAGTACACAGATCGGTAACACAGACAAATTCGCCATCGTTGTAACGTTCGCGTATGCGGATGCCTCAACACAAATTACGATAAATTCCATATCATTAATACCGAGTGCCATTCCAGCAAGAGCCGCGCCAGAGAGTTTTGATGAAGTATTAAGAAAGTGCGAATACTATTATGAAACCAGCTACGATATAGGGATATTTGCGGGTGCTTCGTCCACTAACGGGGCTATTTTATGTGCTCAAGAACCAGTTGTTCAGATTGCGTCTTCTGACTGTTATCCGAGATTTTTAGCCGCTCGCTATAAGGGTAAAAAACGCATTCCCGTTACGCCTTCTATTTATTCCACAAATGGCACGATTGCGAATGTCCGTCTTAATGTTTATTACGCCGCAACAGCACTTAATAGCGTGAATGTGGTGGTTGCCGGTAACTGGACTATCGCTAATAGTGGTGATGCTGGGTTTGCTTTCTTGCCAGTTAATAGAACAGTCACCCTATCCGCTGGGCCAGGAAACGGAGGGCCTACTGCTAATGATACTTTTTCAGAAGGTATCGCATCTTTTCACTTCGTAGCAGATGCAAGACTCGGCATTGTTTAACTCATCAATAAAGGGATTATTATGATCACACCTTACACCTCACAACAGCCAGTAGATGATTTTGGTCTTCTTTTTTCTAAATTAAAATTTAGTGCGAGTTTAGCTGCAACGACCGATACTACTTTAACCATTCCGGGGCAAGCGCAGCGTTACAAAGCCCTGATTAAAGTTGAAAACAACGGATTGGTATGGGTGGCTTTAAATGCCACAGCCGCGGTTCCTGCTGGCGGTACGTTTGCCGCTACTACATCCGAATTAGTCAATGATAACTCTACTTTATGTCGTGAAGTTAAATCAGGTGATGTACTCCATTTTTTTACAGCGACGGCCGGTACTGATATTAGCGTCGTACTTTATGCAGTAGGAACCAACAACTAATCTTTAGGGATTAAGGAGCCATAGGATGGCCGATATAAAATTTTCTCAATTTGACGATGGCAGCGAAATGATGGTCGGCGATGTGCCGGTTGGACTTCGCCCCAGTGACCCTACAAAGAATTTCAAATTTGATTTTCCGGGGCTTGGCATTAAAGACAGCAGCGGAAACTATCTTTTTGAGTATGCGACGGCGGGTGCGCTCGCCGTTAATCATCTAAAGTTAATCAGTGGTTTAACGACAACTCCCGCTATATTAACCGCGGTGGGTGATGCAAATGCTGATATTTCAATAGATCCCCCCGGAACAGGCGCTTTGATTTTAGATGGCTTACGTTGGCCGACATCAGATGGTGCGCCGAATACGTTTTTGTTCACAGACGGTAGCGGCAATCTTGCCTTTACCGGTTCTAGCGTTGCAACCGCTATTATTGGTACGGCAAATCAAGTTCTCGCCAACGGTACAAGCGGCGTCATGCAAACAGGCAATGTCACCTTAACGACACCCCAAGATATCGCGCCGACAAGCTCACCTACCTTTAATGCACCTATCTTTACAGCTCCACTTTTGGGAACTCCCGCATCTGGCGTTTTAACCAATGTTACGGGATTACCCTTAACAACCGGTGTCGTTGGCATATTGCCATTAGCAAACGGCGGTACGAATGCGGCTCTTGTTTCCTCAAATGGTGGCATTGTCTATAGCACAGCCACAGAGCTTGCCATTTTAGCAAGCACGGTAAGCGCGGTATTAGTCACGAACGCATCGGGTATACCTGTCTTTACATCGACCATGACAAACGGGCAGGTTGTGATTGGCTCTACAGGCGGCACACCGACTGCTGCTACGTTAACAGCAGGTACAAATATCACCATCGTAAACGCCGCAGGAAGCATTACGATTTCAGCAACAGGTGCAGGTGTAACACCCGCCGCATTAACGAGAGTGGATGATACCAACGTCACAATAACATTAGGCGGAACACCAGCAACAGCGTTATTGCAAGATGTTTCCTTAACCATGGGATGGACGGGTCAATTGAGCTTAACGCGAGGCGGTACAAACGCAAGCTTAGTCGCATCAAACGGCGGCATCGTGTATAGCACGGCAACGGAACTGGCTATCTTAAGTAGCACGGCTAGCGCAGTTTTGTTAACGAACTCAACGGGCATTCCTGTTTTTAGTGCTGCGATGACAAACGGGCAAGTCATTATCGGATCAACCGGTGCAACGCCTGTGGCTGCAACCCTTACCGCTGGCGCGAATATATCCATTGTAAATGCAGCCGGCTCTATCACGATTTCGGCGACTGGTTTAGCCGGTTTTGGCTGGACAGTTGTAACCGGTACATCACAAGCGATGCTCGTTAATAATGGCTACATTGCCAATAACGCAGGACTTGTGACGTTAACGCTGCCCGCAACAAGCGCAGTGGGTGATGAAATTGATGTTATCGGAATGGGCGCAGGTGGCTGGTTAATTCAGTGCGGAGCGGGTCAAACAATCGTTTTAGGTTCGAGTACCACAAGCGTTGCAGGTTCTTTAGCCTCCACAAACGCGAAAGATTCGCTTTATATCATTTGTACCGTTGCAAATACCGAGTGGCAAGTAGGATCAGCCCCTCAAGGAAATATCACTGTCGCATAGGGAGATAACATGGCTACAAATAATGCAGTCAATACAAGTTTAAGCGGACAAACAGGAACCGGTAACTTTGTGGGGTCAACATCGCCGAGTTTAGTAACACCGGCGTTAGGAACACCCGCTAGCGGATTACTCACAAATTGTACGGGTCTTCCTTTGACCACCGGGGTTACTGGCAATCTACCCGTCACTAACTTAAACAGTGGCACGAGTGCTTCGGCAACAACTTTTTGGAGAGGCGACGGCACGTGGGCAGTTCCGGCGGGTAGCCCCGGATTTGGTAGCTTGATTGCTATTCAAGTTTTCAAAGCGAGCGGAACTTATACGCCAACCGCAGGCATGGCACATTGTGTTATTCAATGTGTAGGCGGTGGTGGCGCGGGAGGTGGCACGCCAACATCAGGCGTTGGAAATACGGCCTCTGGTTCCGGCGGCGGTTCCGGCGGTTTTTCACAGTCTTATGTAACGGCGGCGACCATTGGCGCAAGTCAAGCAGTAACGATTGGCGCAGCGGGTGCGGGTGGTGCTAATGCCGCTGGCGGAAATGGCGGCGATACCTCGGTAGGGTCTATTGTCATTGGTAAAGGCGGTACGGGAGGCCTTGTCGGAATATCAGGCACAGAAAGGCTTGGCGGAGCAGGAGGCATAATAGGTACAGGCGATATAACATTTGAAGGCGGAGTAGGTGGGAATATAATCACTCTTGTTCCTCCCCCCATATCGGCTTACGGAGGGAATAGCGTCTTTGCCGGAGGGGCAAAATCCGTTAGATCGGCAGGAGGGGCTACTCCCGCGGTAGCCGGCATTAATGCCGCTGCCAATAGTGGAGCGGGCGGATCGTCATCTGCTTATTATAATAGCGGCACTACAGGTGCTAATGCAGCCGGAGGCAATGGCGGCTCTGGTATCGTCATTATTTACGAATACAGTTAGGACAAAAATTAATCAATCAACATAAGGGAATATATCATGCCAATTTTAAACGCAAGCGTAAATCAAGTCGGACAAGCGGGAGTTTTCCCAGCCATTATTTACATTTTAACCAATGATACGTTGGTTGAAGTCACAACCGCGGGTTACTTGAACGGATTAGTACAAAAATTTAATATTCCGTTATCGGAAGCAGACATGGCACTCGTTACAACAAAGACATCGCCAAATGCCGCCTCAACGCAAGTTGCATGGCTTGAAGTGTCAAAGTCTGGTCAAGACTGGTCGCTCGTTTCAGCCGGTTCCCCCGGAAGCGTTGTTTTGCCAACGATAGCAAACCACATTGCAACCTATACAAACGTCACGGGTACATTGTCCGAAGATGCCGCAACCGCGATAAATGGCGGCAATATTCAAGCGGGTTTATCTGGCACTGCGGGTTATCTCGCTAGCTTTCCCGCCACCGCAGCAAGCGGTAGTTTGCGTTTAGTTGCGGCTAATAACGCGGGTGATACTGTTACTACGATAACCAATGCGTCACAAGCTGCCGCACGTACCTATACGATTCCAGACGGCGGACAATTGGCGAGCAACTTCTTGTTAAGCGACAATGCCACCGTTCAGACCATTAATACAGGTTCTCTTGCTGTCGCTGCCGGAAACCTTACAGCGGGCTCAAGTGGAGCCGCGGGTACGTTAATATCATTTCCTGCAACTGCCGCAAACGGTAGCTTGATTATCTCTGCGCTTAACGCGGGCGGTGCTTTTAATACGACTATTCGTAATAGCATCATGGGTCAATCATCGGTTATCTCTATCCCAGACCCCGCAGCAGCTACGGCTAATTTCTTGCTGGATACCGGAGCCGCTAATATCTTAGCTGTGCAAGAGTTTGTTGGCATTAGCGAGGTATTAACGTTTGGCACAGGCACTTGGACAGTTACGCGTATTGCGCAAGGTAACTATGTATCACGTCATACCCCAGCCGATGAAACCTCTATTATCGGCATTGATATTACGCCGATAATTAGAACGGCTGCCGCTAAAGGGTTTAGGCTGGATACATTTGAGGTGATTTATGCGATTGCTGCCAATGCCCTTGATGCACACAGCGTTACATTAGATAGAATCGCTTATGCTGATAACGTAGCGGTTTCTGTAACGTCTATTGCCATTACCGCAACGCTCGCAACGGCTACACAGGCAAACCCCTATGTGACAACTGCGACCGTGACTGCACCAGCATTTGATATTACGGCCAACAGCAAATATATTATTGAAGTCACTGTCGATAATGCCGCCGCTTCTGAGTATGATTTTTACGGCATTATGCTGAAATTCTCTCAAACTGTGGCATAATTCTAACAGGGCGACCATATTACTGAAATCAGTAATATGGTCAATCTCGTTTAACCGACTTTTTAAAGGAATAAATAATGACAAAAGATATTCAAGCCATCAGAGTTCAAGAGTTAACCAAAGAAGTTGCCTGTAGTTTGGAAAATCATCAACGCATCCGCGTAGACCTAGACAATGCCACATCCGCGCATAATGCTCTGGTCGGCAGATTAAATGAAGCCACTGACTTATATAACAAGCTTGACAAAGAGGAAGGCTGTACGCCTCCTCAATAACGATTAACTTCCCCAAGTTAGTAACAACTCCCCCCATTCCCATAGATGGGGGGATAAGTTACGTTAGGATAGGACGCCAACAATGAACTGTAAAAAGTTACTCAAAAAGCTACTCGCTCTTTTTTGTTCCCCTATACTTTATGTGGTGGCTGCCTATATGTTGTTAATTATTGGCTTTATCATGATCATCATGCAGTCGCACACCGCCTCAGAATCTGAGTGGTTTTCTGAAAATTTCTCGATGAATCCAGAACCCCCACCAAAGGAATGCAAAATCATCAATGGGTTTTATTCCAAACTACTAAACGAGCAAGAATCACTCGGCCAAGAATTTGAAAGGGTTGTCCATCAAAATCTATGGGATTTGTACGAGAGTTAAGCTATCCCATCTTTTTCTAGTTCATATCGGTAGTGATCCGCTGTAAACCCTTTGGATTTTAGATACTCAAACGCTTCTTTGGCGGTCTTATCTCTTTTGAGTAAAGGCAAGTCCGGCAATTCAGATAAATAAAACATCGCTACCGGAATCTGGTAAACGTCTGATAAGTTTAAAAGCTCATCAAATGTAGGATATGACTTTCCCTTTTCCCATTCTGCTAACCTCTCAAGTGTCACTTCTATTTTTTTGGCTGCCTCATCAAGTGTTAATGAGGCATGCTCGCGTGCCCATTTTATAAGTGAGGGTGTAACCCTTGCTCCTATAACCATAAATGCTACCTTGCGTATAAATTACGCAATCTAAAGAAAATGCCGAAATATTGCTGTAAAACCAGTATTATATCAACATTATACACACCTTTATTAACAGATTTTGTGGATAAATCCCCTCAAATTTTGACAGCCCAGACTCATTCCTGATAGGTTACCCGCTGTCGTTTTAAATTTAATCTAAACTAAGAGGAGATGTAATTATGCGATCTATGAAACGTTTATCCATTGCATTAATGGCACTAGGTTTAAGTACTCCGGCTTTCGCTGACAGTACGCTCTATGTACCCAGCCAACACGGTGGTTTTAAAGTAGCGATTGATCCTTTATATCTTCGTAAAAATTCCGTAAATGATGTGAATGATTCTATTTATGATTTTGGCGGGTATGCGCAAATAGGCTACCTCTTTCCTTATACCGGCAATGACTTATCAGTAGACTATACTTACCTTAGAAGTGGCGATAAAGAAACGGTGAACTTAGACGCTGCCAATGTACAAATAGGCCAACGCCTAACGACCGGCGTATTTGATGTGCGGTTATTTTCGGGTATTCGTTATGCTCATTTAAACTATACCTTAGATACGAGCACGCCAACGGCCGAACAATCCTTAACGAGCCTCTTTCATGGTTTTGGTCCAACAATGGGCATAGACGCAAGGTATCAGCTAGGCGACAATGGTTTTGGTTTTGATACGCATTTGAATACTGCGCTTTTAGTCGGTACAGTGAATGATAAGCTTATCAATACTACCACTACGATATCCGATAGTATGAATAGGCTCATACCGGAGGTTGAGGCTAAATTGGGTGTTGATTACACGTATCCTGTGCTTGGCGATAGCAAATCAGCCTTTTCCGTTGAAGTTGGCTATCAAACCACTAACTATTTCCATACCTTTAATAGTGGTCTTGTAGGCGGCTTATCTGATGCAAGCTTTGATGGTGCTTATGCTGAGATTAAGTTCTATTCATAGGCTTTTCTGTTAAGATAAAAAAGCTATCCTCTTAAAACCGAGGAGGATAGCTTTTTTTATACTATGTAAGAATAATTTTACAAATCACATCTAGGGATAGTGTTATGAGTGAAGAGAAATTTTTATCAGCCGTTAAAGTCGTTTTGCGTCATGAGGGTAGATTTTCTGAAAATAAGAATGACGCCGGCGGCGCAACTATGTACGGGATTAGCTTAAGATTCTTAAAAGCTGCCAGAATGGACATTAATTTGGATGGCGATATTGATATCAATGATATCCTCGCGCTAACGAGAGAAGACGCCAAGGCTATATACAAAGAGCATTGGTGGGATAGATACTTTTATGAAGACATTTCCTCAGCACGGATCGCAGCCAAAATATTTTCCTTATCTATTAACATGGGCGCAAAGCAAGCACATAAAATCGTACAGAGTGCCGCTAATTCATTGGGTTATCGACTATCAAGAGATGGCATACTCGGCAGTAAAAGCCTTTTCGCTATTAACGCATATACAAAACTCAATGAAGATAACCTCATAGCCACTATCAATAAATACGCAAAGGAATTTTATTATAACTTGGCAGAGAACAACCCCTCGTTATATGTGTTTCTTCAAGGATGGATCAACCGTGTCAACGACCCGATCCCTTAAGTCGGGCGCGATTTCAGAAACCGCCATACAAAAAGCTGTCATGCAATGGGTGAGAGTTCATCCAACCCTGCGCGGGCTTATTCTGCATTTTCCCAATGAGGGCAAACGAACCACCCAATACGGGAAATGTCTTAAAGATATGGGTATGCGTGCTGGCGTTTCTGATTTATTCATTGCCATGCAACGACATGGTTATGGTGGAGCGTGGATTGAGCTTAAAAGCAAAGACGGTTATTTAACCAGAGAGCAAAAAGACTTTTTAAGCGATATGGCCGTACATGGTTATTTTACGGCTGTGTGCTACTCCATTGAAGAGACGCTATCCATAATCGACGGCTATTGCTTTGGGGAATGGGAAGACTGCCATCCTTAAAGGGTGGTGGCAAATTGTCACCCCCCCTTTGTTCAGTCGGTGACAAATTGTCGACAACTGAACCCGTGACAAATTGTCACGACCTCAATATTAAAACCCTCGAAATCGAGGGAATTAGATTTAGTGTAAGAATTTAAAAATTGCCATGATAGTCATTAAAACGGCAGTACTAATACTAAATAGCCACCGCATCTCTGACCTCAACGCCTTAATCTCTTCTTTTAAATCTTCCTTAGTAGCCAATTTTATTAAATCTTCTTTAGTCGCAAGCTTTTCTTTCATCAATTCACTAAGGGATTCCATTTGTGCCTTAGCGAACGCCTCGGCTTGCTTACGTTCAACGCCAGAATCTTCTAAGTGTTTAGTATATTTTAAGGTATCGAAGGCGGGCATACTCATTATAAGGAATCTCCACATTGTTTAATTTCGGATAAATTCCTTT
>Ga0180069_1000026_pt1 | contig 38545 bp, 34 predicted proteins | sample EasRivERM_16_10D_2_FD_121793 | JGI IMG/M metagenome (GOLD analysis project Ga0180069, IMG submission 121793) | Soil microbial communities from meander-bound floodplain in the East River, Colorado, USA - East River metaG ERMLT231B'_16_10D | ecosystem: Environmental > Terrestrial > Soil >...
AGGGACACATTGACCGATTTGTTCCGGATCGGTCATAAAATCCCAAACTTTTTTGCGCGGCGCACGTATTGTGACATTACCCTTTAATATCATCTGATTTTCCTTTCAGTGATTTGCGGGTCAATAAGCTGACGTTGATGCTCGATGGGGCGAACTGCTCAAGTTATGCTGGCCTGGGTCGCTGGATAGTTAGAGTGTAGCACAACATAATAGTGAACGTCAACGGGGAATCAAACGCGTCCTTACAGGAGCAGGTAACGGCTGCGCGCGGCGGTTCTTGAATCCAAAAAAATGGAAAACATGCGTATCCCTGTCGAAATTCGAGGGTTATGGTATGTGACATGTGCCCTTCCCTTTTTCAGGTAATCGCGCGCACCCTGAACATGCTCAGCAACTATGAGCCTGACTGTCCAATCCTTTTTTTGTCGTCATGCACAAAACGTGCCTGGCGATTTTTATTAGGAGGTGTTATTGACACTCAATATTTTTACCTGCCCACAAATTAACAAGAGGAGAATGAAGTATGGCAAACAAAAAGAAAAACAGCAAGTCGAAAGCAAGTAGTGCAAAACCAACCCAATCAAAAAGAGGAGAAACTGCAATGGCTAAAAATGCTCCAATGGCTAAAAGTACCGTAATGGGCTATCTGCCTAACGATACACCCCCAATGGGCCAAATGATCTTGTTGGGGTTTCAACATGTGCTAACCATGTTCCCAGCCACAGCGTTCGTTGCCGCATTGTGTGGGTTCCATATAGGCACTGTGTTGACTCTCTCCGGTGTGGGAACGATTGTCGCCCTGCTGCTATCCAAATGGAGGATCGGCAAGTTTATTCCGTTGTTCTATGGCTCCAGTTTTAGTTATATTGCCGCCTATCAAACCATCGCCACACTGATGACTGGAAGCCCTCCTGCATTTGGAACGCCTCTGCCGGATGAGGTTCTTAGCACCATTCAAGCTGGTATCGTCGTTACTGGTCTCTTGAATATTCTCATCGGCTTCATCATTCGAGCGGTTGGCAAGCAAAGGATCGATATGGTTCTGCCTCCGATCGTCACCGGTTCAGTGGCCGCGATCATCGGCTTCGGTCTGGCCTTTGCAGCTTTGGGTCTGGTGGCGGCGAATTGGGGGGTTGGAATCGTTACACTGCTCGCGACGATCCTGTTCTCGGTCTATCTCCAAAGCAAGGGCTTTCTCGGTATGATCCCTGTGATCCTGGGTGCGGTCGTGGGTTATATTTTCTCGGCTATCGTTCAGCCTGGCTCAGTGAGTTTTGCTGCGGTTGCGGCCGCGCCGTTGTTCGCCGTGCCGCACTTCACCTTCCCCACATTTAGCGGGGCCCTCGTCGGCACAGCCATCTTCAGCGTCGCGGTCATGGCAATTGCCACTATACCTGAATCCACCGCCCATCTCTATCAAATCAGTTTGTATGTGGACCGTTTTGCAGAAGATGCGGGCCGCGAAAAATATCAGTTGGACGAAAACATTGGCTTCAATCTGGTTCTGGATGGTGTGGATGACACTATGAAGGGTTTGTTCGGCGCTACGGCAGGCACAAATTATGGTGAGAACAACTCGCTCATGGCCATCACCCGCAACTATTCAGGTCCTGCCCTCATCGCCGCCGGTGTGATCGCAGTGTTGCTTGGCTTCGTGGGTAAACTGGCCGGGCTCATGCAAACCGTCCCGCTGGCTGTCAGCGGCGGTTTGGCAATATACCTCTTTGGTGCCATCGGCATGCAGGGTATCGCACTAATGCAGGAGCACAAGGTCAGTATGTTCGACCCACGCAACCTGGCTGTCGGTGCGACCATTATGGTGGTTGGCATCGGCGGCAACATTGGATATCCGAACGGTCTTCTGCCAATCCCGTTCCTGCAAGGAGCTTTCCCCAGCGGTTTACCCGCAATCGCAACTGCTGCGGTGCTGGGCATTTTACTTAATGGGATCTTCCTGATCTTCAAACCACCCGAGTCGTAGAACGGATTAAGTTCAACACAAAACGGGACAGCCGATGGGCTGTCCCGTTTTTTCTCAACACAGTTTCTTATACAGCCATCTTTCTAAACCGCCAAACCGCCAGCGCAAAGAAGCCGAGCGCGTATGCCAAAAGAACCAGAGCTGGCATCCATGCAGATTCCAAGCCCAAGCCGCGGATCAAAATATTTTGATAGCCGCTCATTGCCCAGGCAGATGGCATCATCTTTCCGATCGCTGCAAACGCGCCGCCCGTTGCCTCCAATGGGAACCAGGTCCCCCCCATTGCTGAGAAGAGAAACATCGCCATGAGTGCAAATAGGATGACTTGTGAATCTTCTTTCACCAGCACACCGATCAGCAAACCCATCGACGCGATCCACAGACCGAGCGCGATGGAAATAAATAATGTGCCGAGCGGTTCACGCGCATAGTTCACACCGAGCACGAACTGTCCGAAGATCACCAACAATGCTTCCTGCATGAATACAACAACGAACATCGCGAGTATATGTCCCGCTACAATTTCCCAGGCGCGCATCGAAGTAGACATCATGCGTTGGAGTGTGCGTGTCTTGCGCTCCTGCACCAAAATTTGCCCTGATGTAACCAAGCCAAAGATCGCGAACTGCACAAGTATTCCCGGCGAGGCCTGGTTGTACGGATTATCGCCGTACCATTGCCCTTCGTCTTCCGCCACCGCCATCTCCACTTTGATCAGTGACGCGCTGTCAGCTTCGGTCCAGGCTTGGGAAGCAGAAGCAAACGTCTCGTTCAGTTCAGAAGCGTCGTTCGGCTTGCCAACGGTCTCCGCGCTCAGTCGAGCGATCTCCATCGAACTCATCAATTGCGTGACGGGAGTCCGCAACGACTGAAATAAGGATTGGCCCTGCGCGGAATTTAAATCCGCGACGAGAGTCAACTGCGCATCCGCTGCGCGGCCAGCCGACACCTGCTCGCTATATCCAACAGGCACGATCAACGCCCCAGCGACTTCGCCTTTGCGGACAGCGGCTTCCATTGCACCGGAAGTAAGTTCCACTATTCGAATCGAATCAGAGTTCGAGAGCATTTCAAAAAGTTGTCCCGATAACAAACCATCCGGGTCGTTATTCACCCATCCAAGCGGAATGCGATTATCGGATATCGCATCGTCGCCACCGCCTTTGTACGCAAACCCCATAAAGAGCGTGAAGATGATCGGCATGGCAACGAGGAATAACAGCGACCGTTTATCGCGAAAGATCTGTGAAAGGTCTTTGAGGGCAAGGTCTATGATTCTCATTTTTCATTCTCCGTAGCGGCGGGGTCTCCCCGCCCGGGGCGAGATGACCTCGCCCCTACGCAATTACGCAAAGCGCTTTCTGAACATCATTGCGCCAAAGGCAAACATCACGATACCCATTACAACAAGCACGATGAAAGGCACAAGCATTTCAATCGCTGGCTGACCTGCAAGTGAGAGCCGCCATGCTTTGAGCACCCAGCCTTGTGGTGTGAAATTACCCATCGCATTGAATGCATCCGGCAATTGGATATTGGTCGTGAACAAACCGCTGATCATGCCAAGCATTGTCAATCCGCCGCCAAAGACGGGACCAGCCTGTTTGCTGGTCTTGATGAAAGAGACCAGCAACACACCCAATCCCACCGCCGCGAACATCTGCCCAAACAAACCGAGCGCGACAGAATCGGGTTCACCCCAATTGATATTGAATATGAAGCGACCCGCGATCATCAGCACCACTCCTTGAAGAATTACAGTCAAAAAGACAGCCAGGAATTTTCCGGCGAGGATCGTTGTGCGGTTAGTGGGCGTGGTGAACATGCGCGCCAATGTTCCTTCTTCAGATTCCTCCAAAATGGACATCATGGCATACGCGCCCGTGAAAAACGAGAAGAAGATCAACTGCCCCACCATCACCAGTCCCATCATGTTCTGCGTCGAGTCGCTCGATTCACCACCTGCAGCGGGTGATGTTACAACCAACGCAGCTTTCTCTGGCGTATGGAACATCGCCCGTTGAAAATCGGTGTACCATTTTGAATATCGTTCAAACAATACGGAGATGCCAGTTGGCCCAAGTGCTTGCCCATTGGCTTCCATACGTTCGTTGACAATTTTGTATGTGATCCCACTGCCCGCGACGCCATCCAACAATGATGTGACCATATCTCGTACAACGGTTGGACCAATCGTCAATGTTGGGTCTTGTAATATCGTGATCGCTGTATCCATTTTGCCGGCAAGATATTCTTCCGTAAATGTCTTCGGAATGATGACCGCTACACCGATCTCCTGCGCGTCTACAGCGGCGCGGACCGCAGCTTCGTCCGCATAATCATTGGCGGTGATCCACGATTTCACACTGTCATCGAAGAACATACTGCGGATATTTCCTCCTAGCGGCACTTCAAGCGGCGAATCGGCAGGCATTACATCCGCGTTGACAACGCCAACTTTAATGGCAGTCATGCTCACGTCTCCGCTCGTCATACTTCCGAATGCAAAATACATCAACCCGGTGATCAGTAACGGCGCGGCAAGCGTCATCCCGATCAAAAACATATTGCGCGTTGAGCGCGTCAAATCTTTGAAGGCAATATCAATGATTTTCATATTAGTCCCTCAATGCGCGCCCGGTGAGATGCAGGAACACCGTCTCAAGATTCGGCTCCTGAATATCCACGGACGTGATACGCACATTCACTTTGGATGCGGCATCGAACAAACGCGGCAGGACACGATTAGAATCATCAACGAGAGCCGTGACCTTGCCATCAGTTGAATCAATTTTAGAAACACCTTCGGTTGCGCGCCACACTGACAAAACCTTCTCAGCTTCCGTGTTGAGCGTGACATCGATACGCGTCTGCTCGCCAACCATTTTGATCAACTCAGCATGTGTGCCATACGCGATAACCCTACCCTTGTCCATAATGGCGATATGGTTTGATAGTTCTGCGGCTTCTTCCATATAGTGTGTGGTGTAAAGTACCGTCATACCTTTTTGGTTCAGCTCTATGACATTATCCAAAATGTGACGACGCGACTGCGGATCGATGCCAACAGTTGGTTCATCCATGATAATGACCGCAGGCTTATGCAGTAAAGCCGCACCGATATTGACGCGTCGCTTCATACCGCCCGAGAACTTGCCGACGTGATCCTTCTGCCTGTCAGCCAGTCCGATGATATCGAGAACTTCATCCACACGCGACTTCAATGCCGCGCCGCGCAAGCCATACATCTTGCCCCAGAAAACCAAATTTTCGCGCGCCGAAAGATCAGGATACAAAGCAATATCCTGCGGCACTACACCAAGACTCGCCTTCGCGGCCTCCGGCTCTTTCGTCACCGAATGTCCCATAATGGACGCGTCGCCCTCCGTCGGCACCAGCAAGCCCGAGATCATCAAGATCGTTGTGCTTTTCCCCGCGCCATTCGGACCAAGCAGACTTAACACCTCACCAGCTTCTGCTTTGAACGATGCGCCCTGCACCGCTTGAAGATCGCCAAATGATTTTTTGAGATTCTTGACTTCGATTGCGTTCATGGACTCTCCTTGTTTCATTGATTCTGGAATCCATCAGCTCGCTGATGGAAACTTCAAGCGGCAGACCGCCTGACTCCAAAGTTTTAGTAAATCCTGATATTAGCTTACAACCTTTGTTCTCATTGAACCTCCACCACATGTTCAGTCTTTGCCTGTCCGCTTGGATAGCTATCTGTTTGTATCCAGTATACGGATCATCCCACTTCATCACAATTGTGCCTTTGGGAAAGTGGACACTGTCCTTTCGTACACTGTCCTTTTGAACAATGGTTACAAGTTTTATAATCAGATAGAATGTAAACACTATGCAACCGAAATCCTCCCCCAGAGTCGAACAGGATTATCGCATCTTCTTCGCCTTCATGACATTCGTGATGGTCGGAATGTATGTCTGGTCGCTTATCACGCAACCCAATCTACGGTCATCCTGGCTGGTGATCCCATTTACACTATTACTCGCTATTCACATCGTCGCACATTGGAACGTCAACCGCATTGTTCAAAACCGAAGCCGTGTCCTCTGGTACATTCTCGGTCAAAGCGCCCTGGCTTTTGTCGTCGTCAACTTATCCGGCAACATTGGCATGATCTTTGCGCTTTACATGGCATTGATCGGTGAGACCGTCGGCATTCTAGGCATCAACCGTTGGGGCATCCTTTCCGTTATCTTTTATTTGGCACTCTCACTCGCAAACTTCGTTTTGTTTGGCGCTCAGGAAGGCGCATTTTTCTGGCTGCTCACTTCTATTCCCACCGTTATTTTTGTCAGCTTGTACGTCACCCTTTACACCCGTCAGGCTGAAGCTCGTGAACGGGCGCAAACACTGGCATCCGAACTCGAAACAGCCAATCAACAATTAACCGAATATGCCGCACGCGTGGAAGACCTCACCATCGCGGCAGAACGTCAACGCATGGCGCGTGAATTGCACGATACACTTTCGCAGGGGCTCGCCGGACTCATCCTGCAACTCGAAGCCGCCGATGCACATCTCACCAACAACCGTCACGAGAAGGCTCAGTCCATAGTCGGCAACGCCATGGGGCAAGCCCGCGCAACTCTCGCCGATGCGCGCCGCGCCATCGATGATCTTCGTCAATCTTCTTTGGATGATCTGGACTCTGCCCTACGCCTCGAGATTTCCCGCTTCACGAACGCCACCGGCATCCCGATCCTTTTCCACTCGGATCAGACTCCGCCGTTACCTGATCCCGTTAAAGAGACCCTGGTCCGCGCTGTGGCAGAAGCGCTCACCAATGTTGCGAATCATGCGCAGGCGCAGAACGTGGCAGTGGATATCCGGATGAAAGACAAAAGCATATCGGTCACGATTCAGGACGATGGCCAGGGTTTTGACGCGTCCGCCATTCCATCCGGTCATTATGGCTTGTTGGGAATCCGTGAAAGAGTCAAAATGTTGAACGGCGATCTTGAAATCCAAAGCAACAACGGCACGATCTTAAAAATTGAAATTCCAATTCGCGCTGAGCGGAGCACCAGTGCAGTCGAAGCGCCCCTATGATCAAAATTCTCATTGCCGACGATCATCTTATTATTCGTCAGGGCTTGCGGTTGATTCTCGAAACCGAGAATGACTTCGAACTCGTAGGTGAAGCCTCTGACGGCGCAGAGGCAATCAGCCTCTGCAAAAAGCTCAAACCTGATGTTGTGCTGATGGACCTACGCATGCCGAACATGGATGGTTTGACCGCCATCGAAAAGCTGCGGGTGGAACAACCGAATATCGCAGTCGTGATCCTGACTACCTTCAACGAAGATGAACTCATGTTGCGCGGACTTCAAGCCGGAGCACATGGGTATTTATTGAAAGATACCGACCGCAACACATTATTCAATACCATCCGTGCCGCGGCACGCGGCGAAACATTACTTAAACCTGAGATCATGGCGCGTGTACTATCAGGGGCGAATATGCCCGCGACTGAATCAAAATCATCCAAGCCCCTAAACCTGACCGACCGTGAACTCGAAGTGCTCAAAGCCGTGGCGCACGGCGAGCGCAGTAAAGAGATCGCCATCCAACTCAGCATCTCCGAGCGGACGGTCAAGGCACATCTCGCCAGCATCTACAATAAACTGGGAGTCGATTCGCGCGCCGCCGCGATCGCGGTAGCCGCGCAAAAAGGATTGTTGGGGAAATAATCAGATTATGTAAATTTTGTTGTTCTGTTCTATTGATTTTTCGTGATTCTTGTTTTATTTTTCGGGAATACCTGCAACACCAAACGCCAGAGGCTTGAACGTTATAATTGTTTAACTTAATCGTGCCAGGCGCACAAATTTCGGAGACAATAGCCATGCATTTGCGTTTATTAACACTTTCAATTCGATCAGTCTATCTCGCTCTGATGGTACTGCTTACTGCCGCTTGTGCAGTTGAAGTCACCCCGGCGATTCCCACCTCGACCCCCACCCCTGTTCCCACTCCCACACGGACTCCTGAACCTGAGGTGGATGCTTTTACCATGAACCAGCGACTCGCACGCAGTGTAAACCTGGGCAATGCCCTGGAAGCGCCTAACGAAGGCGAATGGGGTGTCACACTAAAAGAAGAATTCTTTCAAGTGATTCACCAAAAGGGCTTTACAGCTGTGCGCCTGCCAGTGCGTTGGAGCACCCACGCTTTGAAAGAAGCGCCCTACACCATCGACCCGGAATTTTTCAAACGAGTGGATTGGGCAGTCGAACAGGCTTTCGCGAACAATCTGGCAATCGTGGTTAACATGCATCATTATGAAGAGATGGCGCTCGATCCGACAGGGCATCAGGCCCGTTACATCGCCATATGGGAACAAATTGCTGAGCATTATCAGTCGTATCCTAATGCGCTATTGTTTGAACCAATCAATGAGCCCAATGGATTATTGAACGCCAAACATTGGAACGATCTTATCGCTGTCGTTTTACCGGTGATCCGTACCACCAACCCCACGCGCAACATTGTCATCGGACCAGCCGAATGGAACGGTGTGCGAGCGTTGGATGAGTTGACTCTGCCCCCTGATGATAGACATATCATCGTTACCTTTCATTACTACAATCCCTTCCAGTTCACCCATCAAGGCGCTGAGTGGGTACAGGGAGCTGAAAGCTGGCTTGGAACCGAATGGAAAGGTTCCAGCGCGGAAAAGCAAGTGTTGCAATATGACTTTAAACAGGTGGAGCAATGGGCTACAGATAGTCAGCGTCCCATTTTCATGGGCGAGTTCGGCGCATATAGCAAAGCAGATATGAACTCGCGCGTGCGTTGGACGGCTTTTATGGCACGCGAGGCTGAAGCCAGAAACTTTAGCTGGAGTTACTGGGAATTCTGCTCCGGTTTTGGTTTGTACGATCTAACAACCAGCAAGTGGCGCGAAGAATTAGTGCAGGCTTTGCTTCCACCTCAGTGAAACATCCAATTTTATTCCCCGCAGGACATATACGATATCCTGCGGGGAATTTATTTTGGCGAGAAATTAATACATCTGATTAGGGTGTCCAGATCGTCCCATCGGGCCAACGGCTTTGAGTCCACTCAATTGGCGGAATGCTGATCGGATATTTTGCTGCTTTCTTTTCATCGATATCAATACCGAGGCCAGGCTTATCATTTGGCCACAAATATCCATTGTGCAATTCGGGAATACCAGGAAAAACTTCTTTGAGTGGCTCACCAAAATAGATCATCTCCTGAATTCCAAAATTATGACATGCCAGATCCAGATGCAGATTGGCGGCGTGACCAACAGGCGACGTATCGCCCGGTCCATGCCAGGCAGTTCGCACACCAAATGCTTCACACAAAGCAGCAAGTTTTCGTGCAGGGGTAATCCCGCCAAGCTGGGAAATGTGCGAGCGGATGAAATCAATCAATTGTTCAGCGATCAGCATCCGCCATTCCAACGGATTGTTATGCAATTCGCCCATCGCGATCGGTATGGCAGATTGACCACGCAGACGGCGGAACCATTCGATCTGATCAGGTGCGAGCGGGTCTTCGAGGAAGAATAAACGATACGGTTCCAAAGCCTTCGCCATACGAATGGCATCAATGGGTGTCAGTCTTTCATGAATATCATGCAACAAAAATAGGTCGTAGCCAATTTTGCTGCGAACATATTCAAACAACGGCGGGATGGAACGCGCATACCAATCCGGGTCGTAAAACGCACCGGGGAAACTGCTCTGAATATTATCCATGGTCTTCATGCGATGTGTAGCTTGCGGAGCTTTTTTACCGGGCCGCGTGTTCTTCTTGTTCAGGTCTTTCACGCGTCCGCCGTAACCACCCATTTGCAAACGGACTGCCAGCGCGCCCTCCGCTTGATATTTAAGAACGTTATCCAGCACTTCCTTCGGCTCGCGTCCATCGGCATGACGGTAAACCATTGCGGCATCGCGGCACTTCCCGCCCAGCAGATCATAGACAGGCATGTTCGCGACCTTGCCTTTGATATCCCATAGCGCCTGATCCACGCCGCTGATGGCGTTATTCAGTACGGGTCCGTTACGCCAATAGGAGTTGACATACATCACATGCCACAAGTCTTCAATATTTGCCGGGTCACGCCCTTTCAATAAGGGAGCAAGATACTCCTCCACTGCTTTTGCCACCAGAGTCGGGCGTTGGGTAAATGTGGCACAACCAACCCCATAAAGACCGGGCTGGTCAGTCTCAACTTTTACGATGACGAGGGCAATACCATCCGGTGCAGTAAGAATAGGTTTTACATTTGTTATTTTCACGGGTTTATCCTCATTTATTTTTGATATTACGACAACTTATTTCCTGAAAGTTTTATTGCGCTGTCCAACCGCCATCCACCAGCAACACGGTCCCATTGACCATGCCGCCCGTGGGTGAAGCCAGATAAATGACTGCCGCGGCCACATCGGTAATGGTACCTACATGCCCAATTGGAAGACGATCCAACACGCTTTTTAGATATAGCGGCTCGTCCAAACGTTCAGCAGTGCCCGGGGTATAAATGAAGGTAGGCGCAACTGCGTTCACCGTCACACCGCGTGCCGACCATTCCAGTGCCAGAACTTTGGTTAACAGATTCACGCCACCTTTTGTTGCACAGTAGACCGCATGTTCGCGGATGCCCACTTCACCCGCCTGTGAACTCATGTTGATGATGCGTCCATACTTTTGTTCGAGCATCGCGCGCCCGGCCGCCTGACAGCAAAAAAATAATCCTTTCAGGTTGACATCCATCAACTCGTCCCAATCGGCTTCGGTAACTTCTGTAGCGGGATGATTCGCGCCGAGACCCGCATTATTCACTTGAATATCCAGCCTGCCGAAATCCTTTTGGATGGAAGCCACAACGGAACCTATTTGTTTAATATCGGTTACATCCAAAGCATACGCTTTCGCTTCACCTCCACTGATACGTATCTCACTACACAAATTTTCCATGGCTGCCAGATTGCGGGCACAGACTGCCACTTTGGCTCCCGCGCCTGCCAATAGTTTTGATAGTCCATAACCAATGCCCTGACTTGCCCCGGTTACCATCGCCACCTGACCTTGAAGATTAAAATCGGGTTGATTCAGTTCCATGTTTGACCTTTGTATATTGTCGTAAGGAGTGGTTAACGATGATTTTAAAAATTGATGCAAGGCAACGGTTCATTCATCATTCCAATCTCTTTTCAATCGTTTTCCAAAAGTTCAAGAACCGTTCCCAATTGGGCAACGCCGTCAAGATATGCGTAACGCCCGCCGGTATATTCGCCGCGCTGTAGCAGTGGTATGCCTTTTGAATCCAGATACGCAACTTTTTCCTGCATGCCTTCGATCACGAACGCGATGTGATGCAAACTATCACCGTGTCCATCGAGTTGATCCTTCCATGTGCTGGGGCCATCAATGGGCTCGATCAACTCCACATCCAACTGTCCCATGTGAAAGAAGGCGAGTTTGGCGCGCGCAATGGTTGGCTTGCCGTTGTATTCAGTCTGTGCCTTATCCACTGTATCGGTGATGATGATATCGGGCATAGGTAAGCCGAGAATTTCAGACCAGGCGCGCGCTTTGGTTTCGATATCACGTACAATGATCCCAACCTGAGTGACGATATTATTTCCGAGTGTTGGCTCTGTCATTCGATATCTCCTTGTATTTTCCGAGAGTGGCAACAGCATGGGCTAGGAAAACCAACCCTTCACCACTGAGTCACGGAGACACAGAGATTCTTTAAAGGTTTTCTCCGTGCTTCAGTGTCTCCGTGGTAAAAAAACTGGTCAAACCCACAGAGTTGACCACTCACATTTTCCTAGGACCACAAGCGGTCCCAACTTCGTTCGGTATCCCATTGTGGAGTTGGTTCAAAGAATCCACGGTCTGCGGGAATGAGATGTTCTTTTACGGCATCTTCATTTAACGTGAAGCCAAGACCGGGCGCGTCAGGAACGTTAATATATCCATTCTGGATGATCGGCTTTGATACACCATCAATGAAGTCACCCCAGAACGGCACATCGTTGAAGTGATGTTCGAGCGCGATGAAGTTTTCAGTTGCCGCGGCACAATGCACAGACGCCATGGTACTAATCGGCGTACCCGCCATATGAAGCGCCATGCTCACACCATACTCCTGTGCGAGATCGCCGATCTTTTTGGTTTCGAGAATACCGCCGCTGGTAGCAAGGTCAGGGTGAATCACATTAACTGCGTGTGCCTGAAGTAAAGGCAGGAAACCCTCTTTCAAATAAATGTCCTCGCCCGTGCAAACGGGAGTCTTGAGAGCGCGTTCCATTTGCACCCACTGTTCGGTAAATTGCCACGGCACCATATCCTCAAGCCACGCGAGGTTATACGGTTCCAAGGCTTCGCCTAAACGAATGCAGTCATCCACGCCAATGTGACCGAAGTGATCGGCGGCAATCGGCACTTCATAACCCACCACGGCGCGCACCTGTTCCACATATTCACACAACATCTGAATCCCTTTTGGCGTCAGGCGCACATGTGTATAAGGGTGTTGAATATTTTTGATATCAAGCATTCGGTCAAGTTCGGTACCGTCTTCCGTTTTCAAGAATCCCGCTGGATAGGTGAGCGCATCTTTCACACCGATGAGAGGTTGAATGCCGACGTCCATCTTGAGCATGGTGAAACCACGCGCCAAACGGTCTTTGAGTTTATGCCCCATCGCTTCGCCGGTCGGTTCGTTGGGCGTATCGCAATACATGCGGATGGCATCGCGGAATTTTCCACCCGCAAGCACATACGCAGGAACGCCGTAAGCCTTACCCGCCAGATCCATCAACGCCATCTCGATGCCGCATACACCTCCGCCTTGCCTGGCATGATGACCGAATTGTTTTATCTTGCGAAAGACCTTATCCACATTACATGGATTCTCACCCAGCAGGCGACTCTTAAGCATCAATGCGTACGTTTTGCTCGCGCCATCGCGCACCTCCCCGTAGCCGCTCAAGCCTTGATTGGTATCAATGCGGATGATGGGAAACCGCCACCCTGCCCAGCCGACGGTTGCCGCGCGTATATCTGTGATCTGTAACTCACTGGGACGTGAATGTTGATTAACGTGATCCTCAGGCCGCGCGTTCATTTGTTATTTGCCTTTCTCCATGTTGCAAAATCCGCTTCAATATCTTCGCGCCACGGGGAGACGTCGATCTCGCCACTGGTGTATTTACCTTCGCTCAAACGCATCTTCCCAAACTCATCGCGTACACGAATGGCCTCACTTACTTCAACGACTTCCTGAACCAGATGCGGAGGGATGAAAATGACTCCGGTATTGGTACCCAGCACCACGTCACCGGGAAGAACCGTCACGCCCCCAATGCGGATGGGCACGTTAATGCCCTCCAAAGTTTCGTCCGCGATCGCGGTCGGATGAACATCTCGCATGAAAAAATTTACATCGGTCAGCGTGACAAGCCCCGGCAAGTCACGGATCGCACCATCCACCACAAGACCCGCGCGCGTGCGTGTACGTACAGCCGTGCCGAGGTTATCACCCACGATGGTGCCGTTCTCGATTTTGCCGCGCAGGTCAACAACCATGACATCGTGAAGTTGCAAAGATTCGATGATCCACGAATTTTGTCCGCCGATCTTGCCGCGACCTTCAGACGTACCCGCTTGTTGAATGGCATCGTGATAATCAGGACGATGCGGCAGAAACGAAGCAGTTAATGCGCGCCCAACCAGCACGACACCCGGATGAGTTTGCATGAACCCGCCCACGAATTGTTGATGAAAGCCATGGTTTTTCAAAACAGCCCAGGCTTCCTCGGTGTTCACCAATTTCATACGTTCCAATAGATCTTCGGGGACACGCGGGCGACCATCATCAAAACGATCATAAGGGTTTAGTTTGGTCAGGTGGATCAAATCTTCTTTAGAGGGTTGAATATGCATTGTGGTTTCTCCAATTCGTTGTTTTATTGCGACCACGATGTTGGCTGACGATCCCAACGATGCGTGCGCAGTTTTTGAATCAAATCAGGTGATAAGCCACCCGCGTCACTGGTGGCGATGTTCATTTCTGCGTTCTTGAGTTTGCGCATTCCCGGGATAATTGTGCTGACATCGGGATTAGCCAGAATGAAACGTAACGCCATTTCAGGCATCGTCATACCCGCTGGTATCGCGGGGCGCAACGCCTCAGCCCGTTCGACACTGGCTTTGAGATTTTCCGGCACGAAATAACTATTGCGCCAATCGCCTTGAGGCCATTGACTATCGACGGTCAGGGTTCCAGTTAAGGTACCTTCATCAAATGGCACACGGGCAATGACCGCAATATTCAACTCACGGCAAACAGGAAATAATTCATCTTCAGGATTCTGGTCAAAGATGTTGTAAATGACCTGAACAGCATCCAGCGCGCCCGTACGCAGCGCTCGAATCGCATTCGCAGGTTCCCAGCGGTCAATACTGATTCCTGTTGCAACAATTAATTCCTCGCGTTTAAGATCATCCAACGCGCGTTGCCAGCGTTCATCTTCCGCCCAGGTATCATCCCAGGTATGGAACTGGATCAAGTCCATTTGACTCAAACCCAAATTTTTCAAACTCCTCTCCACATATTTCCGAATATGCTTGGGTGGATAGCAATCGTCGAGCGAGTATTCCGGTTCGGCGGGCCATTTGAAATTCTTTGGCGGAATTTTGCTGGCGACATATAATTTTTTATCCGGATGAGCGCGCACGAGTTGACCCAAAAGTTGTTCGCTATGCCCCTCCCCGTAGCCCCAGGCCGTATCGAAGAAATTACAGCCGAGTTCGACCGCACGATGCAGGGATTTCAGAGACTCTTCATCATCCGAGCCAGTCCACCCTCCCAGACCCCACATGCCATAACCAATATCGCTGACCTTCCAACCGGTTCTTCCAAATGTTCGATATTGCATTTACTGTCTCCTTGGATATGTCATTGCGAGGAGGGCTTTAGCCCGACGACACTTGCACCTGGCGCAAGTGCAGGTGAGCAATCTCCAACTCAATGAGGAGATTGCTTCGGGCGAAGAACAAGAACGCCCTCGCAAAGACATGACACTATTGATCGTGTTTCCAGCCAAGCAAACGCTCCGCCTTGCTGGAATTAAAAAAACTTTTGTTGCCGCTTAAATCGCCGCGCACGGGCACATCCGGGAAATATTTTTCCTTTAGTTCAAGTGAGGGTATATCGGTGATAGTATCAGGTGCGGCAATATAAAACGCCTCATGCCCACTGAAGTCGGCGGTAAGCGCGAGCAGACAGGCGCGCGCCGCGGCATCGAAACGGGTATACGCCCACAAATTTTTTGCCACGGCCTCAGTCTGACTATAGCCTCTCGCCGCTACCGCAGTGGCGCGTTCGGGAACGACCCAATGAAAGCGCATACTTGAAATCACCATATTCTCATAACGCCGCGCAAACGAGTTACCTTGTTCCTCACAGATCCATTTGGACAGGCTGTATGGATCTTCGTTGTACGTGGGATGTTCCTCATCCAGTGGAAAATAATCGAAGCGCGGCCAGCGGCTGTAAGCGAGACCGGTTGCATTGACGCTGGAAGCCTGACACACGCGAGTGATACCCACTTCAACCGCGGCGCGCAAAGCGTTGTAACTGCCCACCACATTGTTATTGTGCACGACATGGTCGGGATGACTGCCGGGCGCGGGAATAGCCGCCATATGCACCAAAGCATCACAACCGCGTATGGCATTCTCAAATGCGGCGTAATCCGTAATATCTGCTTGAACAAAAGTGAGATTGGGCTGAGGCTCCTGATTCGTCGGATTCACACGATCAATGCTGACGACGCTATCGCCTCGCTTCAGCGCCATGCCGATCACTGCTCCGCCGACGCGGCCGCTCCCACCCGTAACTGCGAGTTTCATATCCTAACCTGCCTCCGCATAGACGGCTTGCCGCAAACCGCGAATATATCCAATCGCATACAACCGTCCAAATGATGAATAACCTGCATTCTCGTTGCTGTCACCCTCAACAGTTGGCACATGATCTGGGCGTAAAACGCCTTCAAATTTGATATCCTTATAGGCTTGCATACAAGCCAGCATATCGGTCTGCCCTTCGTCATGCCAGGTCTCTTCAAATTTTTCCGGTGTGCCACGCACGTCACGGAAGTGGATGAAAAATATTTTGTTCTGCCTGCCAAAATTACGGATCACCCCGGGGAGATCATTGGTCATCAATGTGAAATTACCCTGACACATCGTTATGCCATTCATCGGGCTGGGGACAAGATCCAGTAAGCGTTGGTAATTCTCAACACTCCGCATGATGCGCCCCACCCCACGGATCGGTGACAGAGGCGGATCATCAGGATGCATGGCAAGTTTCACATTCCACTTCTCCGCCACTGGCAACACTTTCTTGAGAAAATATTCGAGCGTCTCCCAAAGTTTCTCCTCACTAAGAGGTCCGTTCTCAGTTGGCGGTGCATCCTTCATCAGAGAATTATCATAGCTCGTGACCACTGAACCACCGCGCGATGTGGTGCTGGTACTGGTCCGCATCCAATTGAAGTCCGTCATCCATTCATAACACCAGACCGGGATGCCCAGGCGTCCCATGTTTTCGATCAGCGTGCAAACTGTGGCGATCTCTTCATCGCCGCCCGGTAAGCCGCGCTTTGCGTTATTTAAAGGCGGACGGGATTCAATAACAGCCAGATTAAACCCCGCGCTCTCATAACGCTGTTTCATGCGTACGAGCGGCAAATAATCCCACGGCGCATCGGTCCCATTGAAGGGCTCGTTGAACGGCAAGCCGCCAACAGCCCAATCCACGCCCGCCTGTTTGGAAAGTTTCCATAAGGGTGAGGGCGTGGGTGGTAAAAACTCTGCAATTTGAATCATAGTTTTGTTACTCCTTGTTTGAGTTAATCTCTTGCAAGAATAAATAATTGCTTAGCCACAGAGTTCACAGAGACTATTGAGAAAACTCTTTTCTCTGTCGTCTCCGTGGCAAAAAGACTTTTGCAAGAGGTGTAGTTAACCTTTTAGAATGGTTTCAATGGTTTGAAATTCTTCATTCGTAAACGATATATTATTCAGCATACCAACGGCATCATCAATTTGGGCAACACGGCTCGCGCCGATCAACACCGAGGTCACGGTGTTGAAGCGCAGAACCCAGGCAAGCGCCATCTGGGCAAGTGTTTGCTTGCGCGCAACTGCCATGTCATTCAAACGTTTTACTTTGGCGAGTTTGTCATCTGTGATATTTGTTGGCTTCAAGAATGCATGCGGCTTGGAAGCGCGTGAGCCTTCAGGTATGCCTTTGAGATATTTATCGGTCAACAAACCCTGAGCCAGCGGCGAGAAAGGGATACAACCAATGCCTTCCTCTTCCAATACATTGAGCAGACCATCTTCGATCCAACGATTGAACATACTATAGGATGGCTGATGGATCAGGCAGGGTGTACCAAACGACTTCAAAATTTGTGCGGCTTGCCGCGTCTGCTCCGGCTTATAGTTGGAGAGACCCACATATAACGCGCGTCCGCTGCGGACGATATAATCAAGCGCACCCATGGTTTCTTCGAGTGGCGTATCCGTATCAGGGCGATGATGATAGAAGATATCCACATAATCCAGCCCCATGCGTTTGAGGCTTTGATCCAAACTGGAGACTAAATATTTTCTTGAACCCCATTCGCCGTACGGACCGGGCCACATGTAGTAGCCCGCTTTCGATGAAACAATTAATTCATCGCGATACGGTTTCAGGTCATCTCTCAGAATCTGCCCAAACGTTTCTTCGGCTGAACCAGCGGGCGGACCATAATTATTTGCGAGATCAAAATGAGTAATGCCTACATCAAACGCGCGGCGCACCATGGCGCGGCTGTCTTCATAGACATCCACGCCGCCAAAGTTGTGCCAAAGCCCCAGTGAAACGGCGGACAGTTTAAGTCCGCTTTTTCCAGAGCGGTTGTAACTCATTGTGTTGTAACGAGTATCATCAGGTGCATAGTTCATATTTTATATTTCTCCCAATAAGCTACAAACGGACCAGCCCATTGTTCCAACGCTAGAGTTTTATCTTCGGGAAGTCCACCCGCATGGCCCTGCCAAAAAGACCAAATAATCAGGCTATCATAGAGCATATACAGTTGTTGGCGTTCGGCAAAGCCCGGCTGGAGGACTTTGTTGTTCAAATAAAATTGCACAAATTCATCTGCCAGTTCTGAAGTTTCTCGCAAATATGATCCAACCTGTCTTGCCAGGTCAGCTTCACCATCCCCAAAGTGAGCGGTCATAAGATCAAACACGCCACTCACCTGCCATCCAGTTTCATCTTGTGTCACCACCACATTGGGTTCTTTGTAATCTTCCAACACAAGACAGGGCTGATAGGGAGTCAGACAGGCATGTGCTGTGCGTTCGATAATATTTTCAACCCAGGCCGCATCAGATGCGCTCGTGTTCTCGTTATAGCTTTGCGCCTGTGTGATCAGTTCGCGAATGCGCTGCACAATCCAACTGCGATAATCCTGTGACATAGGCTCGATCATCTGAGTCGCAGTATTATAGCGACCTGAAAACTCCCAAGTAAGCGTTTGAATTTCGATGAGCGTGGCAGCCAGAGCGCGCGCTACTCCGCGCCGTTCATCCATTGAAAGGCGAGCCACGACTTGAGAGTCTGCTAATTGCAGACCGGGCATTTTGGGCATGATCACAAAGCCCCAACCAAAGATCTCCGGCGAAGAGTTGAGAAGATAAGGATAAGGAACCGGAACACGCGTCTTCACATGCAGTTGTTCAGTGAAAAACTTCTCGGTGGGAAATTGCCAGTCATAATGCGGAACGCCGCGCAAAACAAATTCACCTGCAGTACTTGTAACAAACAGGTTTTGCCCAAAGAGACCAAACGGTATTGGCTCTGCGCTGAGAAATTCGCCCAAATCAAAATAACTCAGAGCAGCCTGCAATTGCTCGTCTGAAATATTTCCGAGACGTTGGGAGTATTCGCGAAGGGTCATAGTTGATTCATTAAACATCTTGCATCACGGCGTTGCGGCCGCCATCGATCAAAATAGTATTGCCCGAAATGTTCCCAGCCAGCGGACTGCACAGGAAGGCGCACAAGGCTCCAACATCATTCGGAGTGCCGAGACGACCCACCGGGTGCAACCCTTCAATTTGTTTTCGTTTGGCGGCCGGGTCGGGGAATTCGTTGAACCAGGCATCAGCCAGAGGTGTGTCTACGAAACCCGGAGCAACCCCAACGGCGCGCAGATGCGGTCCCCATTCGATCGCCATCGATTGCACCAGCGCCACCAGTCCCGCCTTCGCCACGTTATATGGAAAAGAATTCGGCAATGTATAAAGCGAATGATTCGACGTGATGATAATGACAACGGGCGCATCCGCTTTATCAAGATATGGCTTTGCAGATTGCGCCACACGCCAGTGCGCAGCAAGGTTGAGGTCCATATTCGATTCCCAATCTGCATCCGTGGCTTTTTCAACGCCCTTGAAAAAATTACGCCCGGCATTCGACACGACAATATCGAGACCACCCAACTGCGCCGCGGCCCAATTTACAAAAGAACGGGATACGTCCGCATCGGCGATATCCAACGACTGGTAGATGGCGCGTCGTCCATGACTTTCCACTGTGGCGACAAAACGCTTCGCACCCTCACTGGTAGTTGCTTCCAATCCACAACCTGCGACATCGCTTCCGGCTTGCGCAAGTGCGTTCGCAATTCCCGCGCCGATGCCACTGCTTACGCCGGTAACTATTGACCGTCTATTAGATAGGTCGATGTGTATGCTCATAATGCCAAAGCCTCGCTCACAGCCTGCTCAAGTGAAATGACTTGCTTTTGGCTCACGATCGTTTTAAATTTCGCGTCACCAAGATGTGACCGAACATTTTCCCTTAGCTTTTCATGGAGGGGCTTAATCACGGGAGCTTCGCGCACACCCTTGTAATCGTGGATCGCTTCGACCATGCTCCAAAGTCTTGCCGCTTGCTCATGCTGGTTATCTAAAGAAATTACCGCGGCCAGACTCTCAAGACACCATGCAATTCCCAATCGGTTTTTATATGCAATGAAATATTTCACCGCAATCTTAAGATTATTGATCGTCGATGAGGCATCTTTTTGGGCCAGCCCAACTTCACCCAACCCGAAGTGCGCCCAGGCTAAACCAGCTTTATGCGGACCAATTGATTCAAAAACAGCGCCGCTTTCTGTATAATTATTTTGGGCCTCATCAAATTCGCCGCGCAGAAGTGCGTTGTATCCCAGATGGCTAAGACCCCAACCGATTGCCTGTGACTCCTCCAGCTGACGCGCCAGCGTGAGACCTTCTTCGATCATTGTCTTTGCCATTTCAAGATCGCCCTGCATATTAAGGACTTCGCCCAGGGTTACGGTTGTCCAGGAAATTCCGAGTTTGTCGTCCAGCTCGCGATAGATCGAAAGGCTTTGTTCAAGCCAGGCGCGCGCAGTGCTTGTGTCTCCACGTTCACGCGCCAGCCAGCCCAGTCGATTGAGTGCCCAGGCGCTTACGCGGATACCTCCATCTCTATTCAGGCGCATCTCGACTGCATCGTTGGTCATGGTGGATAGGCTCCAGGTTACCGCCGCGCGAATGTTGTTGACCTCGATCTCCATATTCTCAAGCCAGTTTTTTTGAGTATAGTCGTTAAGCGCTCTTGGCGCACCAGCTTCGGCAAGATTGAAATAATATTCGGCATGTCGTCGTCGAATTACATCGGCCTCGCCGCTTTCGATCAACCTGGTCATTGCATACTGCCGGATCGTATCAAGCAGTCTATAACGCAAGGCTCGTCCTTCAATCTTGCTGCGCTTTAATGCCAAAGACTTTTCGATCAGATGACCCAGCAATTCCAGAATCTCACTGGACTCAACGCCCTCCCCAACGCAGATCGTTTCACAGGCTTCGAGAGTCCAACTTCTTGCGAATACTGCCAGGCGGCGAAACAAGATCTTTTCGGGTTCGGTCAATAAATCGTAACTCCAGTCGATCAGAGCTTGAAGGGTTTGATGACGCGGTAACGCCGTGCGACTTCCGCCGGTTAGCAAGCGAAAAATATCGTCCAGTCGTGTTGCGATCTGTTCCACGGGGAGCATCCGCAGCCGGGCGGCTGCCAGTTCAATCGCCAGGGGGATGCCATCCAGGCGTTGGCATATTTGCGCGACGGCTGCTTCATTGCTTTGATTAAGGCTGAATCCGGGTATTACATTTGCGGCGCGATCGACAAATAATTGGACAGATTCAAATTTGCCTAATTGACCGGGAAGAGCAGGATGTCGGCGGTCAGGCATCGATAGCGAAGGCACATAGATCGCGCGTTCGCCGCTGACTCCCAACATTTCCCTGCTGGTAGCGAGGATAAATAATGTAGAACTTGCCTGCAATAGAGTCTCAGCAAGTTCAGCACTCGCCTGAACGACATGCTCGCAATTGTCAAAAATTAACAACAGGGTTTTGCCGCGTAAATGTTCTGTGATGGCGTGCATGAGGTCGCCATCAACTTCTTCTGTAATGCCTAATACAGCAGCCAGGGTATTTGTTAACAGATCGGAGTCGGTCAGAGGCGCAAATTCCACGAGCCAGATCCCATCCGGAAAAACATCGAGCAAACCAAATGCAGCCTGCAGCGCAAGCCGTGTTTTACCACAGCCGCCATGACCTGACAGGGTAAGCAAACGAACGTTCCCCTCATCCAATGGGTTTGCTGTAAACACCCGTTTGATCTCTTTGAGTTCCTTTTCCCTTCCAAAGAAATTGGTCAATTGGATCGGCAGGTTATTGAGAACCGGCTTAACCGGTTCGGATGTTGATTGTGTTTCAGCCTGAACCATGGTGGAATGGGCTGATGAGCCAAGCTCCAGAAATCGACTGACCCATTCGGGTTGTCCTTCCAACGATAAAGCAGGCACGAAACGAACTGCCAGGGTGGCGTTATCTGGTACGCGTTCGTTTTGTTCCAACCGGCTGATTTGGGATTCACTGTAGCCTACCTCGGTTGCGAGCTTGCGTTGGGTAAGACCCGCTTTTCTCCGGAGGAATCGAAGCAGTTCGCCAAAAGTGGTAAAGTTTTCAGGTTTAACAACGGAAGTCCGGGGCATAATCACATTATTTCCATAAAATCAAACACAAGTCATCAGCAAAGGAGGTGATTGTCATTATTGCGGGGCATGTTTGTCAAGAACGGGCATATTTGTCAAGTCGTTTTGGAGTATTCTTATCATGGTTCAATCAACGAGTTTATAGGAGATCAACATGTTAAAAATAGACACACAATTATCCAAAGTGTATTTCGATGAAGCCTTGAAAGAAGCCGCTCAATCCCGGGCTGATCGAAAAGCTCAAAATGGAAGTAGCGCTCGAAACAACCGCAATGGATTATTATTCCTGCTGGTTGTAGCACCGGTTCTATTCTGGCTCTTCAAGTCACTGATTGCAGGATAGGCCAGTTAATCGACAGGTTTCCGTTTCTCCCACCCTGCCCGGAAAAGAGGGAGGAAGTTTCCAGGGCTATGAGGGTGTTTCACTATTTCATCGTAATGTAGATCAGTTCCTGAGCGGATGCGGTCTTCTTCAAGTTCAACGTAACCATCTTTCACTGTAACCAGGTTCGTCAATATAATGCGCCTCCAATCATCATTGAAGTTGGAGAGATCAATATTTAGAGTCATAGCGATGCCTCGGCGATGGCTTGTTCCACAGAAGCGTACTGGCCCTCAGCCCATTTGGCATTGAACGCGGCTTCGCCCAATTGCTTGCGAACTTCGGCTTGGAGTCGCTCATGTGTAGCGCGGGCAGCGGGCGCTGAGCGCGCACCGATGGATTGACGTAATGCCTCTGCCGCACCCCACAGCCACGCAGCGCGTTCAGGTTCTTCGTTCACGGCGGCAACTCCCGCCAAACCTGCCAAACACCATGACACCCCAGCCTGGTCTCCGAGGTCACGGAATAACCCTAATGCCTCCGCCAAATGAGTCGCCGCGAGCGCGGCATTGCCCTGAGCCAGCGCGGTCTCTCCCAAGCCCTGGTGTGCCCAGGGAATACCAAGCCATCGTAGCCCAAGCTGGCGAAGGAACAGCAGACTCTCCAGGTGCAACCGTGTTGCACGCTCGTACTGACCCTCAATCTGCGCGACGTGTCCCAGATGGTTGAGTGCCCAGCCGATACTATTAGGGTTTCCCAGTTCTTTGGATAGTGTCAAGCTTTCCTCAAGGAGTCTCGTCGCCCCTTCCGAATCCTCTTGCAGGATAAGCACCCCTCCCAGGGCGTTTAGTATGTTAGCAATACTGGATTTGTCTCCAAGGGTACGGAATGTCCCCAGGCTTTCCTCCAACCGCAGGCGCGCGGTGGTTGTATCGCCGCGCTCGCGTGCCAGCCACCCTGTTAGGTTGAGTACGAAGGCGCTCGATGAGACATCCCCAAGTTCCTGGAAGAGTTTTAGGCTATCGTCGAAATGTGCTTCCGCGGCTCGATAGTCACCTATGGATGTGCATATATAACCCAGCTTATACAATGCCCGACCTCGTGACTGCGTATTGTGCACCCGCTCCACATCCGCGTGCGCCAGCGCGCCCTCCAGCCAACCTCTTCCCTCATTGTTATACCCATGGTTTATCCAGAACCACCCCAGCGTGTCAGCCAGGCGTAGTCCCAATTCTGCACTGCCCTGAGCCGACTGGCTCCACGCCAGCGCCGCCCGCAGGTTACCATGCTCAGTTTCCATGAGATCCATCAACGTGAGCTGTGTCAACTCAGTTGGATTTGCTCGAATGGCTGTATCCACCAGCCCCAGGTAATATGTCGCATGTTGCCGCCGCACAATATCCGCCTCGCCGCTGGCCACCAGCTTCGTCGACGCATACTGGCGAATAGTTTCCAACAAATGATAACGAGTCTCTTCCCCTTGCTCTCGCTCAGCAATGACTAATGATTTGTTCATCAACTGTACTAACATATCCAAAACCTCGGCTGATTCAATTGAATCCCCTGCGCATACAGCCTCTGCCGCTTCCAACGTCCATCCGCCCGCAAACACTGACAGACGGCGCAGAAGAATACGTTCTGGCTCGGTCAGCAGGTCGTGACTCCAATCAATCAGCGCGGCGAGAGTTTGGTGGCGAGGCAGGGCCGTGCGACTGCCGCCGGTGAGCAGACGAAACGAATCGTTCAACCGCGCGACGATTTGCTCCACGCGCAGTACTTTGATTCGCGCCGCGGCCAACTCAATCGCTAACGGTATGCCATCCAGCCGCTGGCAGATTTGCGCGATGGCAATGGAGTTTTCATCGGTGAGGGTGAAGTTTGGCATGACGATGGCGGCGCGATCTGCGAACAATTTCACTGCTTCATATTTAACCAATAACTCAACCGAAGGAGATTCTCGCGGGCCTGGCATTGAGAGTGACGGCACAACCAACGCACGCTCGCCAGCCACGCCCAACATTTCACGGCTAGTGGCAAGCAGGTGTAGATTGAGACACGCCTGCAACAAGGCTTCCGCTAACTGCGCGCTGGTTTGGACGAGATGTTCGCAGTTATCCAAAATGAGCAACACCCGCTTGTCGCGCAAATGATCGGTCAGCGTGGACAGGAGCGGGCGGCCCGCTTCTTCTTTCAAGCCCAACACAGCCGCCGCTGTCTGCGGCACAAGAGCCGGGTCAGCAAGTGGAGCAAATTCAATCAGCCACACACCGTGCGGAAAAACATCAAGCAAGCCGGAAGCGGATTGCAAAGCAAGGCGGGTTTTCCCGCAGCCGCCGTGACCAGTGAGGGTGAGCAAACGAGCGCTTCCTTCGCTCTGAGATAGCAACCGTTTAATTTCGATAATCTCTTTGTCTCTTCCGATGAAGCTGGTCAACTGGATTGGCAAGTTATGCGGCGTGGGTTTTGCCTCCGCAATTGGCTGGGGCGCGTCAGCCTCGGAGGTGTGGGACCGGGTTGCGACTCCCAGTTCGAGCAAGCGCGCAACCCATTGCGGCTCGTCATCAATATACAGTGCGGGGACAAAGCGTGCGGCGAGCGTGGCTTCTTCGGGGGCGCGCTCGTTCTGCTCCAGACGGCTGATCTGGGATTCGCTGTAGCCCACCGCAATGGAAAGTTCGCGTTGGGTCAGGTTCGCCTTGCGGCGCAGGAATCGAAGCAACTCACCAAAGGTGATGAATTTCTCAGGCGTGATGGTTGAAGCGCGTGACATGGATATTTTTATGGTTCAAAATCAGAGTGATAAATTCTAGGGCGCTGGTTGCAGGTTTGTGATCATCAGCATGGCTGTCTGGTGCCAGAATGCACCATTGACACCCATTCCCAAATTATCCCGGGTGGGCCAGTTGGTCCAGTAGGTCTGGTTGTAGGGAATGCGGTGCAGCCACTGAATAACTGGAATATCAATCACGTCCCGCCAGTAGATCTCAATTGCCTGCACTGCCAAGGCATGGAACTTCGGATCGTCAGAGGACAGTACGGCCATCGCATCAATGATCTTGTCATACTCCGGGTTGCTGTAGCGCGAGAAATAGGTAGCGTTGGGCGTACCGGTGGGCGCGTTGTGGCGGCTGTGGTACAACTCGAACGCGGCATAGGGATCCTTCAGACTGGCGCCATGGCCAAATAAATACAAGCCTGGACTGCCGTTGGACATATTTTCGAAGTCATTGGGCCCAAAACGCACAGAAGCATCAAACCCACCCTTTCTGAGCATCTCTACCAGCAAAAGCGCAATGTCGCCGTGAATGCCTTCGAAGCCATAAATTCTGGCATTGATAGTCTTACCATCCTTTTCCCATAAACCATCCACATTCTTCATGAAGCCAGCCTCGGTCATGAGTTGGGCGTTTTGGTCGAGGTCGAACCTGCCCGGCTCATACCTGGCCTCCAGCGCCTTCACTTCAGGACTCTCCACAAACTTTTGCAAGCCGGGATAGAGCGGAAAAGGGTAGATGGTGGCGACTGGAGCTCCTTCGTAGAGAACGTCGTTGATTTTGTCGCGGTCAATCGCCACGCTGATGGCGCGGCGCACGCGCGCGTCGTTGTAGGGCGACATTTGGGTGTTGACCCAGAGAGAGTTCGGCCACCAGTCCAAATAGCCATATGGCGGCGCATTGTCCGTATGCGTGGTGATCTTCGAGTTATGCCTGAGTATGCTGGCGATCAGGATGCTGCGCATATCGATGGTCGAGTCAAACTCACCGTTCACGATCCGCAACGCCAAGGTGTCAAAATCGTCGGGAGGGTTGAGTATGGCCACACGCTTAACGGCAGGCTCCTGGATCAAGCCTGCCGCGCTCGCCCACCAATCCTGGCGCAAGTCAAAGATCTTCTGGTTTGCATCCCAGGACACAAGCTTGTAGGGACCAGAGTGCGGCATATCCAGCCCGCCTGCAAAGTTGGTTACATCAGCCTGCTTGCTCAAAACATGCGCGGGGAGGATTGGAATGCCGGTGTCGAACTTTAGCGTCAGAACCTCGAACTTGAAGTTCGGAGCCGGACTCTTGAAAGTCACCACAACAGTGTGATCGTCCACTGCCCTGACATCTTTCACGAATTGATCGAACATGGCATGATAGGACAGTTTGTCATTCTGCATCTGCTCTTCGAAGGTGTAAACCAAATCCTTCGATGTCACTGGCACACCGTCGCTCCACATGGCTTGCTCGTTCAGCTGGATCGTCAGTTCGGTGAAGTCAGGCTGGGTATATTCCATGCGCTTCGCCAGCCAGGGAATATCCCGGTCGCTAAAAATGCCATAGTAGTACAGCCCCTCCCAAAGCAGAGTGTTGCCTGTCTGGTGAGTGTAGCCCAATGCCAACGGGTTGGTCACGCCAATATCGTCCCCTGAATACCAGCCCAGCACCAGTGTGCGATTGCGTGGAACATCGCCTAACGAACCGGCGGACAGCGAGTTGACCTCTGTTGGCGCAGGTGGCGTTGGAGTCGCAGTTGGGGTTACACTACTGCACGCGACTAATATCAACATTAGCGTTAGCAAGGCGTTTCGAAACGTGTGGTTGGTCATGGAGAACACCTCCTTATCATAATCATACTCCACAATAGATATGATGAAGTCAACGTTCAAGTAGTTGCGAGCGCCTTATCCACTGCCTGTTCCCACGATGCGGCTTGACCCTCAGCCCACTTCGCGTTGAAGACCGCTTCGCCCAATTGTTTGCGAACCTCAGCCTGGAGTTGTTCATGAGTGGCGCGTGCGGCAGGGGCTGGGCGCGCACCGATGGATTGGCGTAATGCTTCTGCCGCGCCCCACAACCAAGCCGCGCGTTCGGGTTCTTCATCCAATGCGGCAACACCAGCCAGTCCTGCCAGGCACCAAGCCTGGAACTTCGGTACCTCTATTTGTCGTGACAATGTTAGCGACTCCTTAAAGTGTGTCGCCGCAAGCGCCGCGTCGCCCCGCGCCAATGCCGTCTCCCCCAGGCTGTGGTTCGCCTCGGGAACACCGATATATTCTGGATCAATTTCACGCAATAGCACCAAGCTTTCCTTGTGCAGCCGTGTTGCCCGCACATACGCGCCCTGCAGTTGCGCGACATGCCCGAGGTGGTTGAACGCCCAAGCAGTACCATGAGAATCCCCCAGCTGACGGAACAACACCAAACTTTCATCGATGAGCGCTGTGGCACGCGCGGTTTCCTCCTGCATGACCGCGACCTCTCCCAGGGTGACTAAAGCCGAAGCAATCTTGGCTTGATCTCCCAACTCTCGCCAGAGCGTCAGGCTCTCTTCCAATCGGAGTCGCGCCGTGCTCGCGTCACCGGACTCGCGGGCCGTCCACCCAAGCCAGAAAAGCACCTCAGCGCTCCACTCGAGGTCACCCAACTTCTGGCAGATCCTCAAGCTTTGGGAAAGCCGTTCCTGCCCAGCGACGAAATCAGAGTGCTGCCCCAAGCCAAACCCCAGGGTCCAGAGCAAACGAGCCAGTAGCCGTGGATCGTCCAGCCTCTCAGCCTCCGCGTGCGCCAATGCGGTCTCCAACCAGCCGCGCATTTCGCTCCACTGCACTTTGTGCAAGCCCTCGTGCATCGCCCAAGCTAGTCGCAACTCTAGTTCCGCACTGCCTGTGGCCGCGTGGCTCCATCTCAGCGCTGCACGCAGGTTGTCACGTTCGGGTTGCAATTGATCGTATTGCTCACGTGGCACGATAACCTCTGCCAGCGCCAGATAATATATCGCGTGCTTTTGCCGCACGGCATCGGTCTCGCCGCTCGACGTTAGCTTCTCCAGGGCATACTTCCGAATTGTCTCCAACATGTGGTAGCGCGCTTCTTCCCCTTGCTCTCGTTCGGCGACGATCAATGATTTGTTCACCAATTGCGTGAGCAAATCCAAAACCCCAGCTGATTCAATTCCTTCGCTTGTGCACACTGCCTCTGCCGCTTCTAAAGTCCATCCCCCGGCAAACACAGAGAGCCGACGAAACAGCGTTCGCTCCGACTCTGTGAGAAGTTCATGACTCCAGTCAATCAGCGCGGCAAGTGTTTGGTGACGCGGCAGGGCGGTGCGTTCGCCACCTGTCAGCAATTGGAAGCGGTCATCCAGTCGTTCCGCAATTTGTTCCACTCTCAATAATTTAACCCGCGCCGCCGCCAACTCTATCGCCAGCGGAATCCCGTCTAACCGCTGACAGACCTGTGCGACTGCTGAAGCATTGTCCTTCGTTATCGCGAAGCCGGGCAATGTCATCGCGGCGCGGTCTACAAAGAGCTGCACGGATTCGTATTGGGTCAGCATATCAACTTGTATTGAGTGAAGGGGATCAGGAGACGAGAGCGACGGCACAAGAAAGGATATTTCGCCTGCTACGCCCAACATCTCACGGCTGGTGGCAAGAATATGCACACCCGGGCAGGTATGCAATAAGGACGCAGTCAGTTGTGCGCTAGCCTCGACAAGATGTTCGCAGTTATCCAAGATGAGCAATACCTGTTTGGCACGCAAATGGTTGGTCAGGATAGATAAGAGGGGACGGCCCAACTCTTCTTTTAGACCCAGCACAACAACTACCGTTTGCAACACGAGCGTGGGGTCAGCCAGCGGCGCAAGTTCAATCAGCCACACGCCATGTGGAAAAACATCGAGCGATCCGAAAGCAGATTGCAAAGCGAGGCGGGTCTTGCCACAGCCGCCTGATCCAGTAAGAGTGACAAGCCTCGAATTTAGGATGTGTTGCTTTACTTCAATTATCTCTTTCTCTCTCCCGATGAAACTGGTCAGTTGGATGGGCAGGTTATGGAGCGTCGGTTTCGCCTCGGCGATGGGCTGGAATGCGTCAGCCCCTGAGGCGTGAGAATGAGTTGCGGCACCCAATTCGATCAGGCGCGCAATCCATTGTGGTTCATCTTCAATATATAGCGCAGGAACAAAGCGTGCGGCGAGGGTGGCTTCTTCAGGGGCGCGCTCGTTTTGTTCCAAACGGCTGATCTGGGATTCACTGTAGCCCACTGCAATGGAGAGTTCGCGTTGGGTCAGGTCCGCTTTGCGGCGCAGGAATCGCAGCAATTCACCAAAGGTGGTGAATTTCTCAGGCGTGATGACAGAAGTGCGAGGCATGGTTACTTTTATTTCTCAAAATAAGGTTGACCATCGCAGTATAGCGCGGTTGTCAACTTTTTTGTCAAGAAAGCGCATATTTAGCAAGTAGAGGTGGACTATCCTAATGGCAGATCAGAAAAACAAATCCAACCCTGATCATACAAAAAGGAGAAACCTCATGAACAAGAACATTCAACGCATTATCGGAAACTTTTGGTTGTGGCTGGGCATCGGTGTCCTGCTCGTAAGCGCCACATTGGCTGTCAGGGAAGTCAGTCGTCGTGCAGCGATCATACCGAATACTGGCGCGCCGGGGGCGGCAGTAAATAGCAATCCATCTGCGCAAACCGTGCCGGAAGCGGGTGTGCAGGGTGTAAATGACTACATCCTCGCGCACAGCGATTCGTCTGCGCAAGCCGTGCCGGAAGCTGGCGTGCAAAGCGTGACAGACTACATCCGCCTGCACAACGCGAACATGCCTGCCGAAAGCACAGACCCGGCTGTAAAAAGTGTCATGGATTACCTAAAAGCGCATGGCATACAACCATGATTTTCCAAAGTCTGAAACCCGGTTTCTTGAAGAGGCCGGGTTTCTTTTTGCATAACGAGCATGGCTTCCAGCATTTTCGCATCCCATCACCATGCAGTATTCAGCTATTACGACACAGGCTGCCGCTTCTCCCAGCCCGAGCGGAACAACGGCAGATAATTATTCGGATTGTACGGATGCTTCGCAATCTCCTCGTAATTTAGATCCGTGCCCCAGCCGATCCGGTCTTCTTCAAGTTCAATGTAACCATCTTTTACGCTAACTGGATTCGTCAATATAATGCGACTCCAATCCTCATTGAAATCATCGAAGATCTCGTGAATGAAGAAATTGGGGGTTGCTGTATTGAGATGTGCACACACCAACGAGCATAAAGGTCCTTGTGCGCTGTGAGGCGCAGTGACTCCGTTATGGGCATGAACCATGCCACATACTTGTTTGGAGGCGGTGAGACCAAGAAACTGCGGTTCCAGTTGGATGATGTGAACGGCATCGTGGCTGAGTAGTTCGGCAAACTGTTGTGAGCTGTAATAATCTTCGCCGCAGGCGATTGGCACTGGACTTCGTTTTGCAACTTCGACCATCTGCGAAATGTATTGAGGCGGCACCGGCGCTTCAAACCAGGTTGGTTGATATTTTGCCATCATCTCGGCAAATTGCAAAGCCGTATGTGGACTAAAACGGTTATGAGCTTCGATCATGATGTCCACCTTGGGGCCGACCGCGTCACGGACAGCGGCGATCAATTCCAATGACAATGCAAAATCCGCACGGTCTACATATCGCCACGCCGCGCCAAACGGATCGAACTTCAAGGCGGAATAACCACGTGACACAACATCTTTCGCCTTATTATGAAAACTTTGCGGCTCGCGCGGTCCGCGATACCAGCCGTTGGCATACACGCGCAAGCGATCATGGCAACGCCCGCCGATAAGTTTATAAACGGGCTGTCCCGTAACCTTGCCGATGATGTCCCAACACGCAAATTCAATACCAGAGAGCGCCGAGCCATGGATCTGCCCGCCATCGGAATAAACTTCGCGGAATAATTTCAGCGTATGATTCTCGACATCAAATGGATCCTGACCGATGACGAATCGTTTCAATTCCTGGATTGCAGCCTCGACGGTCTTTGCGAAGCCGTTCAATGTCGCTTCACCAATGCCGTGAATTCCCTCATCCGTATCCACGCGCGTGAAGACCCAATTCTTCCACGGGTTGCCAACGATATACGTGGTGACATCTGTGATCTTCATGCTGTTAACTCGATCTCCAGCCACCAGCTTTTTGTGCCGTGTGGTGGTATCGTTGCGAATAGATTGTATTGATTTACAGCCTCATTCAGCGAGTCTTGCGCGCCGATGCAGGGTTCCAAGCCGAGGTTGTAATACGGAGTCCCTCCATCAGCCGCCCACGCGCCGAAGTTCATCCAAGCCGCCACTTGTGGAAGAAGCGCAACGTCCCAGAGCATTTTCAATTCGCCATCGTGCGCACGCAAGGAAGCCCAACCCTCACCTGCTGGCAGTGGGTCGCTCCAGATTTTTATCGCACGCCCCGCGGTTGTTTCAGGCAACGTGGGAAAATTTAATCCTGATGCCACAAAAGGATATTGCAATTTCTCCTCGAGTGGCACCAGATCTTGTGGAATTGAACCGCCCACATTGAAGCGCGCTGATGACGGCAGGAGCAGTTCCATGCCGGGTTCAATGGCAAGTAATGGATGAATACACCACACATAATTTATAGGCTGGTCAGAATTATTTACTACTTCATAATCGACACGTGCAGTAGAAGAATTTTCGTTGAGTACAATAACACGCGTGAAAGTGTAGGGCAAGACAATGCCCTGCCAGCGAGTACGTAAGATAATGCTGCCCGCTGGTTCGTCCATTTCAAACTCAGCAGAATGCGACCATAACTCACCGTGATCTTGAATCGCCGCGCCCCGCCACGGCGCGGATGGATATTCACACTGCGCGACACTGGGAAAACATTCGTCCCAACCACCCGTATCGGATGCAGCGGTATATGAGCTTCCATGTGGGACTTGTTTGTACGGAAAGCGCGGGTGCCGCCAAAGCCATTCCCGCCCTGTGCGTGTGTCTCTCAGGCTGTTGACCTTGCCGCCTAATTCCGGGATGATGCTTAATTCCATAACACCGGTTTGAATGGAAAGGCTATCAAAGCCTTCGATGGTGGATCGGGCAACCGAAAGCATTGTCACAGATCCTCCACATACTGTTCCGAAAATTGTACGCGCGTAAATTTTTCGGGCATGTGAGTATCCAGCGTGCCATGCTTCGTCCAGCACCAGGCTGGCTGCGGTTCAGGTCGCGCATTCGCCACTTCGAGCTTTTCAAAGCGACCAAAGAAAATATTCCACTCGTCACCTTCTTTTGGCGGGAGTGAACGATCATTGGCTAACCACTTCATGCCACTCCACGGGAAGGCAAGCTCCACGGTCCAACCCTTGTCTACTACTGCGCGGTTATTGAGCGCGCCATCCACCTGCACAGCCGAACGCAGGCGAGGAAAATCCCAATCCGTGAAAGCCCAACGAACGCCACGGGGATGTGTACCGCGCCAAAAGTTCCAGCCAGTGCGGTCATAGTTGCCACCAAATGATAGCGCTTTGTGTTCGAGCAGATCAAACTCCGGCACATCGAACCTGCCGCCGCGTTGATAGGCATCCTGCCAGATGAAGAAAACTTCATAGACGGTATTCAGCGCATTGATCTCGAATTCGTAATAACAATCGCCACCATCAATGAATACTTCAACATCATTTTCCATGAAGATCAGCGAGTCACGTTCAGTGAGTTGGGCTTCCACAAAAGGTTCCTCCACCCAGAAGCCAATGTATAGGTTGTCATTATCCCAAAGCGCGGCGGCGCGCGTATCGAAGAATGCCGGGTCACCCGTTACCATATCCACAAAGCGCGGGGATTTGGGAACTTTGTTCCAGGCTGGTTCCATTAAGTTACCATCTACTGCGAGCGGCACACGCGTACAATAGCATGTGTAATCAGATGTCGTCATTGGAACCATTCCTCAAATTCATTCATAAATAATTCGATCTGGGCTGTCTCGCGCTCATCGAGGGTATATGCGGGGCTGCGACAATAATCACTGGCGATGATGCCGCGTTGTTTCAAAATTACTTTTTCCACTTTGATGATAAGTTCAACACCCTGCATCCAATAGTTTATGTAAGGTAAAAGTTTGTTGTGAAAAGTTTGGAATGCAGTTTTGTCAGTCTGCCAGAGTCGCCATAATTCAACGTAGATTTCGGTGAATGAACAGCCGGGTTGGATACCGACAGCGCCGCGCGCCAGCACATCAGGCATCTGTACACCAGCATAACCCACCAGCGACTTTAGTTTTCCTTGCGATCGTTCAACAAGCTGCGAAACATATTTCCCGGGCGGCTGAGTTTCCACTTTGATGAAATCGGCATTGGGAAGGGCCTCGCGCAACTTAAGGAATACGTCCGGAGAAATCCGCACACCAGTTTGTACGGGTGCATATTGAACGATCACAGGGATCTTTACACTGCCAATGACGTGTTTGAGGTGTTCAAGGATCGCGTCTTCACCTGGACCGAGGAAATATGGCGGCAGAAGCATGAGTGCATCCGCCCCCTGAGCTTCGGCGTCCCGCGCGCGCTGGCTGGCAACTTCCCAACTATGGTCGGTGATGGATATGATCCCCGCGACCGAATTGGAATGAGATGTCTCGGCCAGGAGAAGCATCTGCATTCGGGCGCGGTCGTTGTCAGCCAGTTTATAGAATTCGGTGGCGAGTCCAAACAAGGTCAGGGCTGATGCGTTTGTTTTAAGTAGGTGTTGAACAAGTGCTTGAAAACTATCCTCGTCCAGTGATCCCGAATTGGTAAACGTTGCCGCTATGATCGGGACAATTCCTGAAATCTGTTTTGACATAAAGAATATTCTTCTTCACCAGATTCCATTATGTTACCACCCGGTGAAAAACCATAAACCCATACAGGCAAAAGGCAGAGTAAATACAATGCCCATGATGGCAGCCATCATGAATTGCTCGTTTTGCCCGCCCTCTTTGGGAATACGACTCCCGATCAATCCGCCAATCAAACCACCCGGCGAAGCCACTATGATGGAAAAGCCAATAATGGTGAGCAGGCTTGGTCCAGCGCCATAGTAATGTTCAACCACCACAATCGCGGGAAAAATTGTAGGCCAGGAAAGACCAACAATTAGCGTGGCAATTGCACCCACGATCCACCCCGTCAACGCAAATACCAGAGTTCGGAGAATCTTCATTTGTTCATCCACATACCCATATAGCACGGGTATTATACGGGCAATAAGTCAGACAATTTTTCAGGTTCAATTGATGGATGTTGGTCATAGAGAAAACAGGATGCAGCTTGATGCTCGCTCAGCCGGAAGAGAGGCGGGGATTGTTTGCATTTGTCCATCACCTTTGGACAGCGTGATGAAAACCGACACCCTATGGCTGTTTGCTCTGCTATGTCAGATTCTCTAACCTTGATCGCAGTTTCGCCCCACTTCCGGCTGATATCCGGCCATGGAATCGAGTCGATCAACAAACTGGTGTAAGGATGTTGAGGGGATTTAATAACATTGTCCACACTGCCTGCTTCCATTACATTGCCACGATATAGAACAATGATGGAATTGGCGATGTGGTAGGCAGTGGTGAGGTCATGAGTAATGTAAATGATCGAAACGCCATAATTCTTTTGCAAGCCGCGCAGGGTCTCCAGAATATTGGCACGCAGTGAGGCATCCACCATGGACACGGGCTCATCTGCGACCAATAGCTTGGGACGTAGTACCAGGGCACGCGCAACATTGATACGCTGGCGCTGCCCACCAGACAGTTGATGCGGGAAGCGGCCGAGCACATCCCCCGGGCGCAAACCAACGGCTGACAGCGAGTCATACATGATGTCCCGGGCTTCACTTTTCGATTTCGCCAATTTGAAACGTTCGATGGGCACTGTGAGCAGGTGGTCAACAGTATAGAAGGGATTGAAGACTGCAAACGGATCCTGGAATACAGCCTGCACCTCCCTGCGGAAGATCATTCGTTCCTCACCACGCAGGGTATGAATATCCTTGCCTTTATAAAGAATTTGGCCCGAGGTGGGCGTAATAAATCCCAACAACAACATCGCCAGGGTGGTTTTTCCGCTGCCACTTTCGCCTGCCACTGTCATGATCGTAGGTCGTTCTGACTCAAGTTTAAGCGATACATTGTTGAGCGCAATCGTTGAAACCCGCGAGAGCAACCCACGCGAATACGTTTTTGTGATGTTTTTGAGTTCTAATAAATCAGACATGGCTTAGGCATTCTCCGAGTAGAGGTGACATTCGAGGATTTGTCCACTGGACAGGGTGACGGGCTCCGGGCGAAGGGTTGTACAAATTTCCATTGCCTTTATACAACGTGGGTGAAAGGCACAGCCACCGGGGAGTTGCAAGAGCGCCGGAGCCATACCGGGAATTCCATTGAATACACCCTTGTTCTCAAGGTTGGGCAAACTGCGAATGAGTGCCTGGGCATAAGGATGCTTGGGATCGGTAAACATTTGCTCAACGGTACTCAACTCCATAAGCCGCCCAGCATACATCACGGCGACCTTGTCTACAAATTGCGCCATCAAGCCCATGTCGTGGCCGATCAAAATTACAGCCGCACCAATCTGTTCCTGCACGCGGTCAATGGTTTCCATGACCTGTCGTTGCGTAACCACATCCAGAGCACTGGTAGGCTCATCTGCAATAATGACCTTTGGTCTTAACAAAATGCTGATGGCGATACAAACACGTTGTTTCATGCCACCGCTGAGTTCATGGGCATACATTTTGAATACAGTGCTTTTGAGATCTACAGACTCAAGCGCCTGTTTACAGCGTTTTTCCATCTCTGCCGGGGATACCCAATCTGATGTTGATTGATCTTGATGTGCCTTGATCGCATCCATCATCTGCGCGCCAATTCTAATGACAGGATTTAGAGAATTCATTGCGCCCTGAGGGATGTAGGCAATCTTGCTGAGCCGCGCCTGGAGCATATCCTCATCGGATATGGTTAGCAGGTCAGTGCCATCCACAATTACCTGACCACCTTCAATCCGGCCCGGAGGTTTGATCATACGCATCATGGCCAGGGCCATGGTACTTTTACCTGAGCCGGATTCGCCCACCAAGCCCAACTTCGCACCGGCAGTGAGAGTGAGGTTCACTCCATCCAAAGCACGGGCGCGACCTGCATCTGTATAATAGCTTACCTGCAAATTTTTGACCTGGAGGACTGGAGTCATGGATGCACCTTGAAGAAATCAGTTTTCATCGTATGATATAAATTAATCATGTATTATTCCGTTTTACGAATCCGGGGATTGGCAAGTTCATCCATGCCCATATTGATGAGAGCCAGCGAACCAAGGATCAGCACTAATGCGACCGCTGGCGCCAATGGCCACCACCACCAATTATTGAAGAATGCGCTCTGGCCTTGGGCTGCCCAAATTGTATTGCCCAGCAACGGCTCGCGCAACGGCCCAAGTCCAAGAACCGCCAGATAGAACGAGGCAAACACAGAATAAAAGACCTGGTTCACAAAGGCGGCTGCGATGAAGGGCAGGAGGTTTGGAAGGATCTCGCTAAAGATAATACCCAGATCACCCATGCCCGAAAGCTTTGCCACAGAAACAAACTGGCGCTCCTTCATTGTAAGGACTTGTGCCCGGATCACCAGAGTGGGTCCCATCCAGGCGAGCAACACTACCACAAATGCCATGGTGTAAATGGTGACATCCCGCTTGTCAAGCGAACCAGCTATGATGACCTGCATCAGCAGGGCTGGGATGGGAGTTAATATCTGACATATGCCTTTAATTGCCGTATCTAACCACCCCCCAAAGTAGGCAGAAATAAAGCCCAATACCACGCCTATAAGAGTGCCCAACGCTCCAGCCAGAAGGCCAATGATCGCAGTTTCCTTTAACCCAACCACCATCGCCACGTACAAGTCACGGCCAAAGAAATCCGTGCCGAGCGGAAATTCCCAACTGGGGGGTTGTTTGCTTTTAACGGAAATGGGATATGCATGTGATAGGTCGGCTGTTGCGAGACCATAGACCGTGAAAATAATGAGCAGCAGCAAAATGAGCAAGCCAATTGCCAGGCCCTTATTACGGCGCAGGTAGCGCAGGAACAAAGTCAACCGGCCTGGCTGGATTATTTCAGGTTGAGCTAGAGATACAGTTGACATTAATGAAGTCTCCTTACTCATTTCTAATGCGTGGGTCCAATAGCGGATAAACAAATTCCATCATCACCATCAATGTAGCGACAGCAATAGTGACGAATAATACGACACCGTAAATGACCAGGAAATCGTTGGAACGTATGGCCGCATCCAACACCCGGCCGAGCCCGGGCAACCCGAATTGTGATTCAATGACGATCGCAGAACTGACAACACTGCCCAAGGCAAGTGCTAAACCGGTTGCTTGTGGTAAGAGAGTATTCCGCAGGTAATAATCCTTAAAAATTACATAACCTCCCAAACCTTTGTGCTCGGCAAAATTAACATAATCTTCACCCTGAATGGTTATGCCCATACCGCGCATGCTCAAGGTCCAGCCTCCCACTGAGCCCAATAAAAGCGCCAAACCGGGTAGAAGTTGATGATGGACAACATCCCAAATAAAAGCTGGAGAGGACCAGTCAGGGATGACCCCGGTGGAGTAAGCGCCTCCTAAAGGAGCCAGCTTGAGTTTAAATCCAATAAAGAATAAAAGAAGTACCCCCATCAAAACCGGAGGGACTCCTTGAAGGAGGATAAAAGGCGTGGCAATGGTACGGGTCCATTGCGGCGCACGTGGCCACGCGGCAATAGCCCCCAGCAGGTTGCCAATCACAAAAGATAAGACCGTTGTAACCAGCAAAAGCGTAATCGTCCACGGGAGCGAATCCATGATCAATCCCATCACGGTCTTGGGATATTTGTTGTACGATACACCCAAGTCAAAACGGGCTATGCTGACCATGTAATCCGTGTATTGTTGCCAAAGCGGCTTGTCAAGGCCAAATTTGGTACTGTAGGAGGCGATGATCTTCTCCATATCGGCAGGCGCGAAACCACCTGAGCGCGCCAATTCGGCAAAACGTTCGCGTACGGGATTTTTTGTAGAAAGGCGCGGGATGAAGAACACAATGGTAGAGGCGGCCCAGATCACTAAAATTAAGAAGAGCAGACGACGAGTTATGATATTTATCATGACGCTTCTCCTTGGATGAGATAAATCGATAATAACACGGGCAGGTTCAAAATGGCTAGCCATTCTTAGACATAGGGACGTTGGTTACAACGTCCC
>Ga0180069_1000027_pt1 | contig 37009 bp, 39 predicted proteins | sample EasRivERM_16_10D_2_FD_121793 | JGI IMG/M metagenome (GOLD analysis project Ga0180069, IMG submission 121793) | Soil microbial communities from meander-bound floodplain in the East River, Colorado, USA - East River metaG ERMLT231B'_16_10D | ecosystem: Environmental > Terrestrial > Soil >...
CGCGGATAGGCACCCTGCCGTTTCAACTCGTTGAGATTCTCTTTGAGTGGAACATCCTCTCGAAGTGTGGATAATTCTCTGAACTGCAGAATCGCCGACAAGCGCCAGATAATCTGGAATGGATCGCGGACTGACGCCGAATTTTTCGATCACGCCTTTTTCATCGAGAATGATCTCGCGGCGACGATCCCAGCAAACGATACGTTGACCTTCCACTATTTGAGTCAAATCTTTATCCACCGAGTAGATGACAACCTGAAGGTCATAAATAAGTACGATCCAGCTGGGAGGGCAGCCGAATACTGGGATAAGCCGACCTCCCAACTGTAATCAAAGTTTTACTTGCGGCGTTTTGAAGCTGTCCGTTTTGAAACAGGTTTTGCGGCCTTGCGTTTGGGTGCGGGCTTTGCCTTTCTGCTCTTCGAAGTAGTCTTTGCAGTTGGCTTATTTTGTTTGAAGATGCTCAACGGCAGATAGGCAGAGACAATCCAGTTCGGCGCATCCACAATTTCGCTGATCTTCAAATCCACGGCGGCACCGCACAGACAATACGCCTGCTCGCGGGTCATGTTGTATTCGGAGGCGAGATGGTCGATCATATATCGAACGGCCGTCTGCGCATTCTTGAACAGGTCGGGGCCATGCGCAGTGGTAACGAAGTAGCCGCCCTCATCCGTTACCGTGAGCTTTTTACCGGGAGCAGTGGTGAAACGCAATTCCGGGATGTTTGCACCTTTAATCAGATTGAAGCGCAAGGTAACAGTCATCGGGGTTTCGATGCCGGTTCCATTCACCTCGCCATCGCCCTGAGCGGAATGACAATCGCCGCATGAGAATAAGGCACCGGGAACCAATACCGGGAATATCACTCGCGTGCCGGGCGTGAGGTGACGGATATCGATGTTGCCGGCATTTTCACGCGGCGGGATCGTATCGAGTCGGCCTGCCTCGCGCGGACCAACACCCATCACACCGCAGAATGGTTCGTAGGGGATCAGGATATCCTTGCGGAACTCGCAGTGGGTGCGGCCTAGTTTATAGTGATGGACATAGGGCGTCATGAATTCTTCCCCCATCAGGCCAAAGCCGGGGATGACACCGTTCCAGCCCCAGCCCTTGTGCTTGATGCTAATAATCTCAACACTGAGTCCGTCACCGGGTTCGGCGCCTTCAACGTAAACGGGACCCGTAAGCGGGTGAATGGGATCGAAGCTCAACGTGGCAAGCGCATCAGAGCTGGACGTTGGGGTGATCTGATTGGCAGATGCCTCCAGCGTTTCGAAGACCACGGTGTCGCCGGGCTTGATGCGCACACGGGGTGGATGGGAATTGTCCCAGAAAGCATGTGGTTGTTTGTTGTCAAGATGATGAGTAGCCATTGTTTTCTCCTTTTGTTAATGGGTGAAGACGAAAGAATGATCTACGATTTACGATTGCCTGCCCTGCCTGATGCGCGGGTCTGCGTAGCCCTGTGCCAGGTCGATCAAAATTCCGCTGACCACAACTACGAGTGCCGTAAAGATGACCGTTCCAAGGATCAGCGGAACATCCACCGTTTCAATCGCCTCCACGGCTAGGCGGCCCACGCCGGGCCAGTTAAAGACGCGTTCCACCAATACAATTCCGCCAATGAACCAGGGGATATCCAAGCCTGCCATGGTGATAATGGGGTTGAGCGCGTTCGGCAACACGTGGCGCAAAATGACCAAGATACTACGCAAGCCTTTCGCGCGCGCAGTACGGATGTAATCAGCGGACAAAATATCCAGCGTGCTCGAACGCATCATGCGCGCATACCAGGCGGCCCCTCCCAAACCGGCCGTCACAGACGGGAGGACAAGATGCGCCAAACTACCTGCTCCACCGAGGGGAAAGATCGGGATGAGATAACCGAACCAGTAAAGCAGCAGCAGGCCCAACCAGAAGGGCGGAGCCGATACTCCAACGAGAGCGATGAACATCCCCACGCGATCCATCCATTGTCCGCGCGCAACAGCGGAGGCTAATCCCACAGGCAGGCCGATCAGCAATTCGACAAAGATGCCTCCGAAGATAAGCGCCAACGTATAGGGGATGCGGCTGAGAAGCAGATCAGTGACCGGGATTTGCTTGCGGTATGAAAAACCCAGGTCGCCGCTTAATACTCTTTGCATATAGCGCAAGTATTGCTCCCAAAAAGGCAGATCGAGGCCAAGTTCGTGGCGAATGCGGTCAACGGTTTCCACAGTGGCGCTCGGGCCGGCATACAATCTCGCCGGATCGGCAGGCAGGTAATAGATCAAGAAAAAGGTGATGATGGAGATGCCCAACAGCACTGGAATGGCCTGCAGCAGACGGCGAGTAAGCAGAGTTATCATGGTCTTGCGTTAACCACGTCCGCGCTGAGAGGGATCCAGCGCATCGCGCAAGCCATCGCCAAATAGGTTGAAGGCGAAGACCGTGAGCATGATTGCCAGGCCCGGGAATATCACCAGCCACGGCGCAGCGCGATAGAAAGACTGGCCCTGGTGGATCATTCCGCCCCAGCTTGGAGTTGGAGGCTGTACGCCGATGCCCAGATAACTCAGGCTGGCTTCAAGCATTACGTTCGTGGCGATGCCGAGTGTGCCCCAAACAATGATCGTTGGAAGCAGTTGCGGCAGGATATGGTGAAAGAGTGTGAAGAGCCGCCCCGCTCCCAGCGCCCGGGTTGCAGTCACAAAGTCGCGGTCACGCAAGGCGAGCACCTGTCCATAAATGACGCGCGCGATCCACGTCCAATACACTGCGCCGATCACAAGAATAATGATCCAGATGCTGGGCTTTAGGATTGCGACCAGAGTCATCGCGAGCAACAATGTCGGAAAAGCCATCATCATATCTGTGAAGCGCATCAGGATCGTTTCAACCCAGCCGCCGAAGTATGCGGCAACAGAGCCCACGAACGTACCGATCGCAACAGCCAGCAGGTTCGCCAGGACACCCACAACCAGGCTAATGCGCGCTCCGTATAGTATGCGACTAAGCAGATCGCGCCCATTCGCATCGGTCCCCAGCGGAAAGTTCAGATCACTGTCCGTGAAGAGCGTGCTCGGCACGGGTTGTCCGCCTGAGGTTAATCCGTCACGGAATTGTTCAACGGGATCGTGGGGAGAAAGTGTCGGAGCAAGTATTGCAACCAGAACGATGAGAATCACAAGCACGCCCCCAAACATCGCCGTTCGGTCACGTCGCAGGCGTCGCCAGGCCATTGCCAGATAACCAGATTGCTCCGACAATGACAAAGCTTCCGATTGAGCGGCCGCCTCTTCCACTGACAATTCAGTGATCAGTTTGCGTTGTGGATCAAGCTTCATTTTGGATTTTGATGAACGCAGAGTCACCCCACTGGAACGACTCTGCGTTTTGTTGTAAGAGTGTCGCTATTGCGAGATCCACATCGTCTCGTAAATAAATAGGTGCTCGGGGTGGATCAGAGTCGGCTGGCCATGGAGGTTTTCAGAATGCGCCACATCATATTCACCGTTGATGACCGGCACCCAAACCGCATCGTCCATTAGCGCTTTGAACAGCGGCTTGTAGGCCTCGAGGCGCGCGTTGCGATCCGTCATGGCGAGCAATTCAAGGCTCCTGGCGTGCACATCCTCATTACAGTAACGCGCCCAGTTCCAGCCGCCAGGCACGTTTGAATCACAGCCGAGGATGGGAGCATAGAAGTCATCGGGATCAGGATAATCCTGAGTCCATGCCAATCCGCCCGACCAGACGAGTGGAGTCTTGCCGTTTCCAGCATCATCGATAACATTCGGCGCGGCGAGACTGTTGATCGTCAGTTTGATCCCGACCTTCGCCAGATCCTGCTGGAACGATTCACACAACTTGGGTTGCGGATCGACCGAGATGCATTCGATGCTGGTCTCAAAGCCATCCGGGAAGCCCGCCTCGGTGAGCAAGGCTTTGGCTTTGTCCGGATCATACTCGTAGCCTGTATATGTTGGGTCATAACCGGGCATCAACGGCGGGAGTACCTGGTTTGCGACAGTGGCACGGCCGTTGAGCAGTTGCACGATGCGCTCTTTATCAATGGCATGGTTGAGCGCCTGACGAACTTTCAAATTATCAAAGGGCGCCATGGTCGTGTTGATGGCAATGTAAGTCGTGTTGACGGTCGGTTGCTTTTCGATGCGGTTCGCCCAGGCGGGGTCTGAAGTGATACGCGCCCAATCGGCTCCGGGCGGCGGATCGCCCATCATCTGAATCTCGCCCTTCTCCAGGCGCAGCAGAGCTACATCTGGCGCGACGCCCACCTGAATGGTGAGCGAGTCGAGGTATGGCAGGCCTTCGTAGAAGTAGTTCGGGTTGCGTTCGAATGCCAGGAATTCGCCGGACTTCCATTCCTTGAGCAGGAAAGGTCCGGTGCCGACCGGCGCATGACCAAAGTTTTCCCCGGCACTCTCCACTTCTTCTTTTGGAACGATGAACGAGAAATTAAGGGCCATCTTGTTGAGGAAGGTCACATCAGGGGCGGAGAGAGTGAACTCGACCGTGTTGGCATCCAGAGCCTTGATGCCTTCAACCGTCGTAGCGCCGCCGTCAATAAATTCCTGAGCGCCCTTAATCCCAACAAAGAAACCGGCGCCGGGACTGCCTGTAGCAGGATCCAGGACACGGGTGATCGTGTACACGACATCATCGGCGGTGAATTCGCGTCCGTTGCTGAATTTCACCCCTTTGCGCAGTTTGAACGTGTAGACGGTGCCGTCGTCGCTGACAGTTGGGAGAGACTCTGCCAGACGCGGCATGATGGTCGTGCCGCTGTCATAATCCAGCAAGCCGTCGAAGACCATCTTGATCGCGGGCCAGTTGGTCCAGTCGTAGCCGATGGCGGGATCCAGCGTAGCCAGATCATCTTTGTAGGCAATGATCATTGAGCCGCCTTTTGTCGGAGTGGTCGAGCCCCCCGCATTCTCTGTGGGAGCGGCGGCGGGCCTCCCACCGCACGCGGCAAGGACAGTCATTAAGATGATTAACGACAAGTTGAAGAGGGTTTGCTTATTCATCAATATTCTCCTTTATGCAAAAGATGAGATTAAGTAGGGAACCGATCCTACTGAAATCCGATTCCAAAACAGAATACGGGCATGATGATCGCGAAAGAGAAATTGGTTGGTTTGATTATACTCCCACCAATTTTTTACACGGGAAATTGATTGACCTGCGAGTAGTTGATGATCCTTCTTACTCAGCGAATGGCATGCGGCCGCGAATCTCGATGGATGGTGCCTACCCAGGACGTAACCGCACCCAGGAATCTCGCCAGCCAGTCATTTACATCGACAGCAAGGGAAAGGGCATTAATGGATTTCATGATTTTACTTGTATGATCGCCTGCATCATATGCTACATGATCATCCACACTTAATTATTTATTCCTGTCCTTGCTGTTTGTTGCCAAATGAGTCTCCAGCCCGTTTCGCAGGATCTCGATGCCGAACTGAAAACGTTCATCTGCATCGGATTTTATGAGATAGTCAGCAAGCGCCACCACGGTGGGATACTCGTTTGCTGGAAGTGTTTCAATCCAATTTTGAACGCCTGAAGATGAGTCATTAGAAGCACTTTCTGCCTCTGAATTTATTGATTGCGTTTCCTCCAACACAAACATCGTAACGTAGTCATTTAATAGGAACCCGGCATCGACTGCATTCCGCGGACTAAAACCTGCTTCAACCAGTATGCTGAGTATTATTTCAGTAAGCCTTAATCTGTTCGGTCCCGAAGGCACGCCGCTACTGGCCAGAACGCGGGCAGCATCACGATGAGCTAATAGAACCTGTCGGTATTCGTTACCTAATATCTCCAACTGATCCCGCCAGGGGAGAGTCCGATCAGGTTTGCGCATTGGCGCGCAGATTTCATCGGCCATCAGACTCAGCAAATCTTGTTTGCTATGCACATGCCAATATAAAGAGGCTGCCTTAACGCCAAGTTTTTTCGCCAGGTTTCGCATCGTGAGGCCATCAAAACCAACTTCGCCCAGGAGGCCCAGCGCGGCCGCGACTATCTTTCTTTGATCGAGTGCAGGCTCCATTTGGCGTTTTGAGTTGCGAACTTTAAAAGGCTGTATTTTCATCAACTTGTTATCTCCGGTGAGAAGCTTTTACCATTACACTCCTATTTGCAAGTACATGTATGTAATGAACATCCCTTGACAGTATAGCATGAAATATGCTAAACTAACGTTGTTAGTCTTTATCTAACGTAGTTAGTTTTCGACTGACCTATCCGTGCTTGCTTGAAGGAGTATTCAAAAATGGCCACATCTAGTTCAAAAAGTGATAAGGCCCCGATCACAAAGAGTTTACTTGTGAATCAGGAGATGGCCCGGTGGCTCACACTCGGTGCCATCGTTGGCCCAATTCTATTGACACTCGCCTGGATCATTCTGGGCATGATGCGCCCGGAAACGAAAAACGAGTGGGGAGTGTCCGGGGGAATTACAGGGATGATTACCCAACCTATTAGCGGCCTGGGGCTCGGTCCCAATGGGACTCTCTTCAACGCTGCGTTCCTGTTGAACGGGCTCCTCATCCTGGTTGGTGTATTTGGCGTGTTTCAGAGCATTGGGCCGCATGGGCGCCCGGCATTGCACAAAGCCTGTGCGGCATTGCTCGCCCTATCGGGTCTGGGGTCGGTAATGTGCGCTGTCTTTACCGTGGAGTCATTCTTCCTTCACATGACAGGCTTCCTTCTGGGCGTTGGAGCTCCAGTATTGGGCTTCCTGGCTACAGGTTTCTTTCTCCGCGTTATCCCGCGTTGGCAGCGGTTCGGCACCTGGCTATTATTAGGCAGTCCACTAACGCTTGTGCTACTGGTACTTTTCTTCCTTACATTCCAATACGATGCAATGGCCGCCGGGGTTGGGGTGGCGGGACTTACAGAGCGCATCCTGGTCACTGAGGTGCAAGCCTTGTACGTAGCCATGGGTTGGCTGACCTTCCGCCATTCGTTCAATGGACATTCCCAATGAAGCAGGCTCACATTTCATTAGCCCACTTGCCCATTCGGACCCTGCGCCAGTCTCATTGTTAATTTTGCTCATGTCCCGTGTTCATTGATCAAGTGACAGGCACGATCAAGCACGGGCGCATTTTCCCGGATAGGCGTTGTATAAAAGATAGGAGAACTACAAACGTATGCTTGAAATGAATCTCTTGACCGTTATCGCGGCGGCTGTTGCAGCATTTGTGGTGAGTATGGTATGGTACATGGTGTTCGACAGTGCGATCATGAAACTTCAAGGCATGAAGGCAGATACCACGGCTGAGATGAAGAAACCGCAGCCATGGAAGATGCTCATTGAGATCGTTCGGAGTCTCGTCCTCGGCTATGTGCTCGCGCGCTTTGTCGTTCTTCTCGGCGTCGTTGGCTGGGTGGAAGCAGTGCAGCTTGGCATCTGGTTGTGGATTGGGTTTCCTCTAGTTCTTTTGGCTGGCTCCGTCTTGTGGGAGAACATACCCTGGAGGCTCGCCGCCATCCACGCTGGTGACTGGCTCGTCAAGATACTATCCATTGTGGTTATACTTGCTGCGTGGCGTTAACCAAGGTGGTTATGGCGATAAAACAGGCTTGTTGCGCGTAAAGGATATTCATGACTGCCAGAAAAATGCATGATGACGAGTTGGACATCGACGAATCGCTCGTCGGCCGGCTTCTCGAAGCGCAGTTTCCCCAGTGGGCAGACCTTCCCATTGAGCGAGTTCGCTCCGCCGGGACGGGCAACGCCATCTATCGGCTCGGTAGGGAAATGGCTGTGCGACTCCCGCGCGTCGACTGGGCTGTGGACCAAGTCAACACCGAGCACGAGTGGCTGCCGCGACTTGCCCCTTTTCTGCCACTTGCCATCCCCGTCCCGCTCGCGAAGGGTAAACCCGGCGAGGGCTACCCCTGGGCTTGGTCAGTCTATCGGTGGCTCGCAGGCGAGGCCGCCTCCCTCAAGCGCATCGCGGATCCAAATCAGGCGGCGATTGATCTGGCAGGCTTCATAACCGCCCTGCAGCGGATCGATCCCACGGGCGGGATACCTGCTGAAGGCCACAATTCGCGCGGCCTGTCCCTGTCGATCAGAGACACTTCCACTCGCAAGGCGATCGCGGACCTACGCGGTATGGTCAACACTGAGACGATAACAACAGCGTGGGAGGCCGCACTTCAGGCGCCCGAATGGGACTGTGCACCGGTCTGGTTCCACGGAGACCTGCTACCCGGGAATCTGCTTGTGGAACGGGGACGCTTAAGTGCCATAATTGACTTCGGGGGGTTGGCGGTGGGAGACCCTGCCTGCGACTTGATGATCGCATGGGGCCTCTTTTCTGGCGAGAGCCGGGAAGTGTTCCGCGCAACACTACAGGTCGACGACGCAACCTGGGCGCGCGGTCGGGGTCATGCGCTGTCTCAGGCGTTGATCTTCATTCCCTATTATTTGGACGCCAACCCGGTGGGAGTTGGCAACGCCCGGCGCGCGATTGAAGAAGTTCTTGCTGATCTGGATGCGGGCGGATAAAGCCGGGTGCAGTCGCGCGGATAGATAAAACCTGCCTGCACTACTTGATCAAATTGCAGGCGTGGTCAAAGACATGCAAAATTTGTGGGAGCTGAGAATTCATCAACCAAACATTTACAGTATGCGGAAGAGAAAGAGCCTTAATGGATTGCAGCTTGTTCCTTCCATATTCTTTGAAAAAATGATTCAAGCGATGTTGGCTCCCGTTTCAAAATCCACCTCAACTCATTGGAATTTCCCACCAACCCCCACTGATCGTAATACTCAAACATCTTGACCAGATTTTCAACCGTATACTCACTCATTCCTTTTGCGTGAAGTCTCCAGTCGCTAATCTCTTCCTTCTCAGCATGGACATCATGATTCAATACACGCCCAAATATCTCTGCTACCTCTACATGTGACATAGGAATTGTTCCAGCGAGTTCATAACTTGCGTTGAGATGACTGGATTCGTTCAACATGATTTTGGCGGCTTCGGCGACGTCTTCAAGGTCAACGAAACTGAATTTTGAATTCACCGAATAAGGCACACGCAACACTCCCTCTTCAACGATGCTTTTCCAGCCTGCCAACAAATTCTGCATGTACGGCGCGGGTTGCAGAATGGTGAATGGCAAGCCTGACTCGAAGAGCATTTCCTCCACGCGCAATTTCTGCCAGTGATGATTCATCTTTTCCGATTGTGGATGCAAGACGGAATGATAAATAAAGCGCTCAACCTCGCTTTCACGGGCCGCCCCAATTATCAAATTACCAATTACGAATTCATCAGGACTCATGTTGGGACACACATGATAAACCGCCCTCGCATTGTGCATCGCAGAGCGAATTGCGGCTTCATCGCGCATATCACCAACGACGACTTTCTCCGCGCCCAAGGACTTTAGAACTGCAACATGCTCTTCGCGATGAACGAACGCGCAAACACTTTCAACCTGCGAGAGGGCTTTGATCAGAGCCTTGCCTGTTTTGCCACTTGCGCCCGTGATTAGGATCATATGTTTAGGTATATCCTGTTCATTACGGAGATATTGTCAGGTCCAGTTCTTGCGCATGAATTGACACGAGCATATAATCTTTATAAAGGCAATTATCCCACGAACGGAGAGCAGGATATGTTTTCGGTTGAGAAATGCGCAGTTCCAGCTCATGCGATGCTGGCTAACTACTCAAAAAATGGCAGCTATACGGATTGTTACATAACGGAAATTCCCGGGCATATATCTCTTTCCAGTTTTGTCTTTGCATTCTACACAACTTTTATCTTTAAGCTGGAGCGGTTCATCCTAAAAACGGTGGTGACAAAACCTTCAGCAGATGCTCAGGTGAGACAATTGGCTGAGGGAGCCAGCGAAAGGTTTGCCGCCTGGCATGTAGAGGATCGAAATGAAAACGAAATACTGATGTGTGATTTTCTTGGGCGTACTCGCTCCTGGTTGATGGTAGTCCCTGCGAATACGGTTAACGATCTTCGAACGCGATTGTATTTTGGATCTGCAGTTGTTCCAATTCAAAGCCCGAAAACAGGAAAACTTTCACTTGGATTCGGATTTCAAGCATTATTAAGATTCCATAAAATCTACTCTGTGTTGCTCCTGTGTGCTGCAAAGTCGCGACTTATGAGTCAACTTTCAAGAACACCTTGATTTGAGCCCTGCGCGTTTTGACGCCAGCGTTATGAGGAAAGTCATGAGTTACAATAAAAGCTCTTTGCCATCAAGGATTTTGCATAATTCACAGTTATACGCTAATCGAATCGTGCATATTTGGAGAATCCAAGAATGCCTATCACCAAACATAACCCAATAGAATTGTTTCCACAATATCGCAACTATAGTCATGCGGTCGAAGTGAGCAGTAATTCAAGAATCATGTTCATCAGCGGCTTAAACGGATACCTTTCCGATGGAAAGACAATGCCCGACTCATTCGAAGAGCAAGGTGAAATCATTTGGGGACACATTGGTGTTCTCCTGAAATCGGCCGGCATGACCTATGAAAATATCGTTTCGTTGAGAACCTATTTATCCAGCCCGGAGTATGATGAACAGAACGTAAAGTTGCGGATGAAATATCTGGGAGACAATCAGCCCGCATCCACAGTGATTTGCTGCCAGCTTCTGGAGTCGAAGTGGAAGTTGGAAATTGAAGCCGTTGCGGCGGAATAACAGAGCAGTGTAACGGATAACTAAAATTTGTTATGACTAACGATTTCGTAGAAAAATCAATTGAGATAAACGTTCCAGTTTCGAAAGTCTGGCGTGTGTTTACAGATCCCATTCTTACGAGGCACATGGGCGGCGAATATGTCTCCGAATGGAAAGTTGGCTCATCCTTCTCCTGGAAAGGGCTCGACGGTCAGATCCTAACAAACGGTTCGATCCTGATAATCGAACCAGAAAAGTTTCTTCAACACAACCTTTTTAGTTCCGACGCGGCTTCAACAGGGTCTGTAATATCGGTTATCACCTATGAATTTCACGAGATGAATGGACGCACAACCATCCTCGCTCGCGAGGACTTTTTGCACCCTATAAATGACGAAGAATATGCCGCCGCCATGAATGGCTGGGATGCCGCACTTTACAGCGTAAAAGAGATTGCTGAGAGATAACAACTCCAATAAAGAGGAGAAAGCATGAAAAACAATAAAGTTGGTTTTAGTTCCATAGATGAATATATTGCAACTTTCCCCAAAGACACACAAAAAATACTGGAAACATTACGGGCGACTATCACAGCCGCCGCACCTGACACAGAAGAGAAAATCAGTTACAACATACCCACCTTCACTCTGAACGGTAAATATTTGATTTACTTTGCGGGGTGGAAAACTCATATATCGATTTACCCGATTCCCACCGGAAGCGAAGCATTCAACAAACAAGTATCCAAATATGTAGAAGGCAAAGGCACTCTAAAATTCCCGATAGAGAAACCTTTACCGCTAAAACTGATTACAAGAATCGTGAAATATAGAGTCGCAGAAAATCTAAAAAATGCCGGGATAAAATCAAGTAAGAAAAATAGTTGAAGGAGCAGAAACATGAGGAAATTGATCGTCTTCAATCATATGTCGCTCGATGGTTACTTTACAGACGCGCAGGGCAATATGAACTTTGCACAGAATGCCATCCCTGACGCGGAGTGGGATGCATTTGTTGCGGGCAATGCCAGCAGCGGAGGTTTGCTTCTGTTCGGCAGGATCACTTATGAACTCATGATCCGCTTCTGGCCCACACCCGTTGCGGCAGAGCAGATGCCTGATGTCGCTGAACGGATGAATAATCTCCCGAAGGTTGTGTTTTCGAGAACGCTGAAGGAGGCAACATGGAATAACACGAAGCTGGTGAAAGGCGACCTGGCAGGTGAAATACGAAAGATGAAAAAAGAAAGCGGGGAAGACATGGTGATCTTTGGGAGTGGCAGCATCGTTTCACAAGTAGCGCAGGAAGGTTTGATCGATGAATATCAGATCGTTGTGGATCCTGTCGCTCTCGGCAAAGGCAGGACAATGTTTGATGGCATTCAAGAGAAGCTGACTATGAAATTGAAAAATACGCGGACCTTCGGCAATGGGAATGTCTTGCTAGGCTATGAGCCAATGGCCTAAGTTAGAAGTATTATTTTCTTGCTCTCTGAACTTACATATTTCTGAACATGGTCTGTTGTGCATAATGGCAATGTATAACATCTTACATTGGGAATTTGGACAGCATGGTTCCGCATAAATCATGGTTAAGGCGTCAGGAGAGATCGATGAGCATTAATGATCCCAGGAAGATAACCGCGAAAGAAAGCCGGGGCAGGTCCGAGGGTGGTTTCCTTGGCAGCCTGCGCGCAGTGGTCTTCATCGCAGTGGCAGCTGGAGCCGCGGGCTCGCTCGTTTTTATGCTCCGTGCGGGTCAACATACCCCCCGCCTATTGCTGGTTCTTTTCGTAATCTGGGTGCTCTCCCCGTTCGCGGCACTACTATGGGCCAACATAGTCTCGAAGCGTTGGTCCGTTGTGACCCGAGTCACGCTTTATTGCGTGACACTTGTTATCACACTGAGCTCATTGGCCATCTACAGTGAGATTATTCTCGTAAGGCCACCGGGCTCGGCGAACGCTTTCTTGTTCGTTGCCGTTCCCCCAGCATCATGGGTGTTCATGATGCTGGTTGTTCCGACGGCCGCGTTAATATCAGGCAGACTGTCACGTCGAAGTGAAGATGCCTAACCGGGCGATGTAGCGACGCCAATCATTATACAGATTTGAGCCAAGCTTATTAGCCTGCACAAAAAGGAGTCTTTTGATGAACGAGAGTTTTCTTGCAAAGTTATTTGAACATAACAACTGGGCGAACCTCCAGATTATCCAGGCTTGCTCTTTCCTCAGTAACGAGCAACTCGACACTGAGCCCAAATCAGTCACAAAGGGAACCATTCGTCGCACTTTGGTACATCTTGTAAGTTCGCAGTACAGTTACCTGAGAACTCTGACCCTGCCACTTGAAGCGAGGCTAGATGCTCCCACTGTGGATTTCGCCGACTTGAAAGAGTCTGTAAGCAAAAGCGGAGAAGCGTTATTGGCACTTGCCAGAGGTGAGCGACAGCCTCTGAAGTCTCAACTCCAAACAAGGGATAAATACCTCGTGGAGCCCTGGGTCCTCATGGTTCAGATCATTAACCATGCGAGTGAACACCGCGAGCAGATATGCAGCATGCTAAACGACCTGGGAGTAACCCCTCCAGACATGGATGGTTGGTCATACGGGGAGGTTACAAATGCGCTCATTCCGATTTCAACATGATCGAAGCTAAAATTTTTTGAAGGTGGCGATGTTCATGTGCCAACCCACAGGCAGAGAGTGAGATGAAACCATTTGAAATCCTGACGAATGCTGGTCAATTAAGTCGTTTGAGACGATTGGCAGCAAAAGCGTTGACAGCGTATGAAATACAAAGGCCCCGCCTGACACCACTTCAACATGAAGGCAATACCACCTTCCGCGTGGATCTGGCGAATGGTGAGCGCTATGTATTGCGTATTCACCATCCTTCTCTAAGAACTGTAGAGGCAGTTCAATCAGAGCTGATATGGCTGACGGCTCTGCGCCGGGAAACAGAATTAGTTGTACCAGAACCCATACCCACGCGCGACGGAGATCTTTTTACCGTCGCAGACGTGACAGAAATCCCGGAGCCTCGTATCTGTGTGCTGTTTCGCTGGATCCCCGGACGCTTTCTCGACGTCAGATTGACCCCGCCCCATCTTGAGCGTGTGGGTACATTTATGGCCCGCTTGCAGTTACATGGAGCTCAATTTAAACCACAGCATGGGTTCGTCCGGGGACGCCTCGACAATCTTACCGAGGAAGCGCGCCGTATAGCGGGCAGGGGCGCGCGCGAAGCGCTCCTCCGTCAGTAGATTGATAACCCGGTTGACGAAACGGCTGCCATCCGTCTCGTTACAGAAACATGTGCACCCGAGGATGGAGAGCGCGTAGCCGCGCTTATCAGAAGAATACGCGAGGCACAGCAGATCGTGGGGCAAAAACCGGAAACTTTTGGGCTCATTCATGGGGATCTCCACCAGGATAACTATTTCTTCCATCAAGGGCAGGTTCGAGCGATCGATTTCGACGACTGTGGTTATGATTATTACTTGTACGATATTGCCGTGACGCTGAGCGAAGTGAATTGGAGAGAGAACACGCCAGAGTTAAGAAAGAGTTTTCTAAAAGGCTACCGGAGTATTCGTGACCTCTCGTCCGAACAGGAAGGCCATCTCGACACGTTTATTACCTTTCGAGATCTCCAACTCATTATCGCGAAAATCGAAATGCGCAACCATCCGGCCTTCCGCGCTGGCTGGGCTTCGAGCGTCAAAGAGATGTTGCAGGATGTAAAAAATTTCCTTGAGCTATAATTCTGCATCAGAGGATATATGTCTGAAAAGAATGAAAAGACAAAAATAAAGTATCGCTGGCTGTCTTTAGTTTACGATCTTACGGTCGGAAGTTTTTTGTTTAGTTATACGCGGCGGAAGGAATTTGAACTTATGCAGATCCAACCGAACCAGCGAGTCTTGCTGGTAGGAATCGGAACCGGGTTGGACATTCCATTCATTCCCTCATATGCCGAAGTTGTCGGTATTGATATGTCCATCGAAATGTTGTCGCAAGCCAGGATTAAATCACGCGGCCGCAATGTCACCCTTTATGATATGAACGCCGAAAAGCTGAATTTCGAAAAGCAATCATTCGACATAGTCGTGCTTAATCTGATCCTCAGTGTCGTCGGCGATCCACGCCTGACAATGCAGGAAGTATTCAGAGTTCTCAAGCCAACCGGCAGCATTTGGATTCTCGGTAAGTTTATTGAAACGAAGATAAGTCCATTGCGAAGGACACTCTCGTATATCACCAAGGCGATTGGGGGAGCAAATCTCACTCTATCTCTACATGATCTTATTAAAGATTTAGCGCTTATAAAAAGTCATGAGGAGACTCACACCATGGCAGATATCATTCAATTGAAAACAAATGGAAAAAGTACCATCTGAGGTGTTTCTGTTCATAAATGGAGGACCATATGACTACTCAATCATTCCAATGCCCATCCTGTGGTGCTCCCTTGATGCCCGAGGGAAACGCCACAGTTATTCGTTGTCCACATTGTCATATGTCAGTGATCGTACCGGAAGAGTTGCGGCAGGATTCTGCGTCGGGGGAGTGGATCACTATTCTGTTTGACAGCTTTACATCAAACGATAACAACTGGTTGATTGGAACCCAACCGAGTGCATATTTCGATCCATTAAGCCGCGCGATTGCAGACGGACGTTATCGCTGGGAAGCCGAACTCAGCAAACTCAACAGTATTTCACGAGTCTGGTTGATGGGCTATCAGGTCTCAGATTTTCACCTGATCGCCAATGCCAAACATATTAGGGGGAGCAAAGCGGGCAGTGCCTGGGGGCTGATCTTTCGGGTTCAGGACAACCAGAACCATTATTCGTTTCGTATGACAGATAGCCAGTCTTTTGCGGTCTCCGTGCAAAAAGATGGTCAATGGTCGACTATAGTGGACTGGACCAGAACAGACACGATCAAACCGAATGGGGTCAATCAGTTGGAAGTCCTGGCGCGGGGAACACACTTCACCTTTACGATCAATGGACAGGTCGTGAGTGAAGTTGATGACGATCATTTCAGCCAGGGGTTGGTCGGGTTGGCGATCGAGGGATACACGCTTGGGGAAAAAATCATATTTGACTTTATAGACGTCACCTTGCGTGAGCCGCGTGTGGTTGCAACCAATTATTCACGCACAGGAACGAAGAAAGCCGGGAACAAGGACATCCTGATCCTCTGCCCTTACTGCATGTCCCCAGTCCATGAGAAAACGGTGGTATGCCCGGTCTGCGCACAGGACACAACTCGAGACGCTAAAATTGAATTGACCCAGGCTCAATACATTGCAACGCCTAAAAAGGCTTGCCGTTATTGTGGTACACAAATCCTCAATCTGGCTAGCGTTTGCCCTGCCTGTCGTCAACAGCAATCCTCAAGGTGATGGGGGTCTACCTCTTCAAGTTTAGAAACGTATGTCTAACATGCATGCGGCACTGGCGAACACGAACACTTGAAGACTCAACTCCAAACCAAGGATGGATTCTTAGCTTGGCTTGTCATGCTTCAAGTCATCAACCGCGAGAACGTATCCTCCATTTTTAGAGATTCCCCTTGCTTGTATGATAATTCATACCTGGCTTTGCCCAATTTCTTTTTGGATTGTTTCAATACCGCCTCAAACGTGACCTCATCCGGCTCGTGAAACTTGAGATTTTTCTCCTGTCGATATCTGTGTGCCAGCGCGCATAACATGACAGCCTCCTGTGCGTCTTTTTCTGCAAGCGAGCATTGTGCCATGCCCACCAGACAGGCCAGTTGTCCTTCCAAATTTTGCAAGTTGGTGTTACCGATCAGGCTTTCCCGTAAAAGCACCCGGGCACGCACCAGATTACCAGCATGGACGGCGGCATAACCCATGATGCGCAGAGGGAACGGTTGTTGAGTCTCATCCCCCACCATTTGGAAAATGCCCAATGCCTCCTCGGCATAGCGATCAGACTCTTCGAATTGTCCCTGAAGGTTGGTGAGGACGGCCAGGTTTACAAGTGCGTTGCCGATAATGATTTTATCGCCGATCGCGCGCGACGCCTCAAGGGAGCGCTCGAAGTTCATCCGCGCTTGATCATAATTTTTCTGTTGCAGGAAGATCTCTCCAAGAGTTTGGAGTCCTGAAGCGATCCCCCACGGATCAGAAAGTTGTTCAGCGAGGACGAGTCCCTCCATTACTATTGTGTGTGCGCGGACATGATCTCCCTGACGAAGAAGGATCGTACTCAACAGAAGCAGGGATATATCCTGTACCGCCTCATAGTTGATCTCAATGCAGACTTCGACACTTTCAGTGAGTGATTTCTCCGCAGCTGTTAGATCATGTGTCGCAAGGTAAATATCACCTTGAACATATAATGCCCAGGCCAGCAGGGACTTGTCATTGATCTTCCTGCACAATGCCACAGCTTCATGGCACAATCGCATTGCAGAATCAAATTCAGCCCGATGAAGGTGAAGGTCTGCTGTGCGGAAAAGCAACTTCGCCATAACTCTTTCATCGCCAAGTTCGCGGGCTTTTTGCAGGAACACCTTGCTCCGCTCCAGGCCTTCCACAAAATGGCTGTGCAAGTACCAGAATAAACCGAGGCTTGCAGCAAACCGGATGCCGGTTTGCAGATCGGCGCCTTCCTTAAGGGACCAATCCAGGGCGGCGCGCATATTGTTATGTTCTGTTTCACAACGGTTAAGCCAGATTGTTTGATGCTCGTGTTCTATTTCAATTTCGAACTGCTCTGCAATCTGACAGAAATATGCCAGGTGACGGTTTTTCATGATCACCTCTTCACCCGCCTGTTTCAATTTCTCGCGTGTAAATTCATGAATGGTCTCGAGAAAACTGAAGCGCATCTCTTCATTCTGTGGTTCCGTGTACAAGAGGGATTTATCAGTGAGCTGGATCAGCAGATCGAAAATTTCATCTGCATGGATGACCGATTCTTGAGAGGCGGTTTCCCCGGAGGTTGTTTCCGGGTCCGCACACACAGCTTTCGCTGTTTCCACGGTACGCCCGGCTGAAAAAACGGACAAGCGCCGTAGAAGGATCTGTTCTTTTTCCGTGAGCAGGTTGTAACTCCATTCGATGGCACCGCGCAGGGTTTGCTTCGATGGCTGGCCCTCACGATTGTTCCGTGCGATCCAGTTGAAGCGGTGTTCGAATTCTTTCAACATAACCGATGGGGAGAATGTTCTAACCCGTGCCGCGGTCAGCTCGATCGCCAACGGCAAGCCATCGAGCCTTCGGCATATCTCAATGACTGTTTCGGTATTTTCAGATGTGAGTTGAAAATCCGGTTGCACAGCGCGGGCACGCTCAACAAACAACCGGATGGCGGGGTACTCCATCAGGGCTTGATCCGTTTCAGCGGCTTGTACCTGCGGCAGCGCTAGTGGTTGAACTGTAAATTGAGTCTCTCCGACGATGTGTAAGGGGACGCGGCTGGTGACCAGCACCTTGACATTGGTTGTACTGCTCAATAATTGGTAGAGCTGTGGAGCCGCTTCGATCAACTGCTCGAAGTTATCCAGTACCAACAGAATGTTTTTCTGCCTTAACGCCTGCGCCATACGAGTCATAAGGGGCATATCCGGGATTTCGTTCACATTCAAATTTTGGGCAAGGGCAGGCAGGAAACTGCCTGGTTCAGTAATAGGTGCAAGGTCAATGAAATTCAAGCCATGGGCAAACATGCCTGCCGCTTCAGTTGCCACCTGGACGGCAAGGCGCGTCTTGCCAACACCGGGCGGCCCGATGAGCGTAATCAGGCGCACATCGCTTCGAGAAAGGGATTGCAGTAGTGATGTAACTTCATTTTGACGACCAAGCAGTGGGGTAAGACTGACGGGGAAAGAGCTGAGGAGGGAGTCAAAGTCTGTTGTGGACGAGTCAGGAATCGGGTCGATGGAGGCGGGCTTGCTTCCGGTTCCTTCTCCGCCGACAGTTGCCAGCTCCAACAAGCGCCGGGTCCACGCTGGTTCTTTTTCCAGATGAAGCGCCGGGACAAAACGTGACATGAGCACAGCCGGATCAGGAATGTATTCATTGTTTTCGATGCGGCTCATGGAACTGTAGTGATAGCCGACATGCAATGCCAGTTCACGCTGGGAGAGTTCAGCGCGTTTTCGCAGGTAGCGCAAAAGATCGCCAAAGCTCGGGAAGGAGGCGGGAGAGATGGTTGATGCCAGGTCAATCATGGAAGGATTGTACTTCCACCAAATACAAAACGCAACAAGTACCCGCCCGACCCAATGCTGCCTGGAAATACTCAACATCAACACTCAACAAATGACAACATTGTCAACACCGGAAGCCCTATACTGCAACCATTCAAGCAGTTCAGAGCGAACTGCAAAATCAAAACTAAAGGAGAAATAACGAATGAAAAAGCAGGAAACTACATTGAAGGTGCGCAAGTTGCTTCAGGGCAACCATGACCAGTCTGCGTTGAAGGTGCGGAAACCACTGTTACTTAGGGGAAGCATCATGGCTTTGGTTCTGGCAATCGGGACGAATGTCTGGCTGACCCCTCCCAAACCGTAAGGGCAGACTCACTAGATCAAGACACAATTCTCGGTGAAGTTGATCCTCCTGACCCTGACGCAGTTATCCGAGAGGCTGACCCTCCCGATCCCGATGCGGTTCTCCGTGAAGTTGATCCTCCCGACCCAGACAAATTTCTTGGCGAAGTCGATCCTCCTGACCCAGACATAATACTTCTCGAAGTCGACCCTCCCGGTCCGGACATTACCCCCTAATGCTCTGAAGCAAGACCGCTCGCCGGGTCCCTTCATCGGCGGGCGGCTTGTATGAGATATGGAAAAAGAAAATCTGAAGCCAATTAATTTTCATCCACGTTGTTTGATCAAAATAACGTCCACAATTCAAGAAAGGATATTGATATGTTACGAAAAACTTTTGCAATGATAGTTATATTAACCTTGATGCTGACACACTTTGGTGGGGCAGTTGTCTCAGTGAAGGCCGACCAGTGCACGGCAGAACAGGGCCAACTCTTCATCGAGACAGGGCAGTACAAAAAAGCGATCAGCGAATTTACCTGTATTATCGATGCTCAGCCGACCGAAGTAGAAGGCTATCGCGGCCGCATCGAGGCGAAACTCCTCCTCGGGCACTACTCAGATGCGATGCGAGATTTCACTCTTATCACTGTCTTGATTCTGCCTGAGCACCCTGATGTTGTAAGCACCATCCTGGCGGGTTACTCTGCCCGGCTGGCAGTTGATCCGAACAACGTCGCCGCGCTCACCGGCAAGAGTTTCATGCAATGGATTGACTACGACTACCCGTCAACGATCCATACGCTCAACCAACTCCTCCAAGTTCAGCCTGCCAGCGTCTATGGCAACCTGTTTCTCGGTTCGAGCCGCCTCCTCAAGGGAATAGCCACAGCCAAGGGTATCAAGAACCTCGATTTCGCCCTTGACCACGCGCCAAATAGCCCCGACGTTCACTTTATTGTTGCCGACGCCTACACCTACGGACTGTCAGATCCGCAGCGGGCATTCGCTGAAGCGACCCTGGCGCTGAACGGAGGGCTCGACACCCCACGTGTCCATGCGATCCTAGCCAGCTCGTACCTTGCGTTTGGCGATATGACCTCTGCAGCGGAGCATATCAAGATGCATATTGACATGGTGACGACCGAGTTCGTTACAACGAATACGATGGATCCTGACACCACGAACACCTTGGAGCTCGTGGCAGGTCGGACGTATACTATCCCGGTCCCTGCGATCGTCGGAGAAACGATCTCGATCACAACCAGTAGCAGCGATTACTGGGATACCATCCTCGTCCTCCTCGATCCTGACGGAACGCCAGTGGCCGGCGCCGACGACAGCTGGTTCTACTTCGCTGAACTCGATTGGGTTGCCGAGGAGACTGGAACCTACCTATTGCAAGTCACATTTTTCGAAAGTGTCAACATCGGCGAAGTGGTAGTGACGCGCAAGTGAGCCACGCAGAATAATAAAATTGGCTCATCGCAAAACTGGATGCAAATAATTGAGGTCTTCACATCCGGCAGCGAATTTTCATGTTATTCCAGCCGACGCTTTGGTTATATTCCAAGTGTCGGCTGGATTCGCACATTATACGGATTCGACTGCATTGAGATGAATTTCAACTTGTCGCAATGTGGTCAGTTGAAACCATTTATGCAGGTGTTGGGTTTTGCAACCTCATAGGATGGATTGTCGGAAACCATATTATTATGAAACCACTGAAGCTTTCCGCTATGTTGAAGAAAAACACACCAGGGAAAAGTCGTCATCACTGTGGTATAAAACTTTCCATAACCACTGCGGTAAATGAATGACGTGGAAGGATACCCATATGAAAGCAATTGTTCATCACGAATATGGTTCACCCGATGTTCTTAAGCTTGAAGAGGTCCAGAAGCCGACCCCTGCGGATAATGAGCTACTAATAAAAGTTTATGCGGTCTCCGTTAATAGATCTGACTGGGAAGGCTTAATAGGCAAACCGCTCTATGCTCGCATCGGGGGACTCATAAAACCCCATAACAAGATACCGGGATCTGACATCGCGGGGGCAGTTGAAGCGGTCGGCAAAGATGTCAAGCAGTTTAAGCCTGGGGATGAGGTATTTGGGCTCATAATGAATTATGGCGGCGGTTTTGCAGAGTATGCCTGTAAGTCTGAAAAGGCATTGGCACTAAAACCCGCCAGTATGACATTCGAGCAAGCCGCGGCCATCCCGCAAGCCGCATTTATCGCCCTGCAGGGGATTCGCGCGAAAGGACAGGTGCGGCCGGGGCAAAAAGTTTTGATCAATGGTGCGGGGGGCGGGACAGGCACATTTGCAATTCAGCTGGCCAAATTAGCCGGGGCGGAAGTGACCGGCGTAGACAACGCAGAGAAACTGGACTTTATGCGCTCGCTTGGCGCAGACCACGTCATTGATTACACCAAGGAAGATTTCACCAAAAATGGGCAGCAATATGACCTGATCCTTGATGTGATCGCAAGTCGTTCAATTTTCGCCTATAAGCGGGCGCTAAAGCCGGATGGAAATTATTTCATGGCTGGAGGTTCGGTAGCTACAATGTTCCAGAGTTTGCTTCTGGGATCATTGATCAGACGAATCACGAGTAGGAATATTAAGCTTCTGGTGGTTCAAACAGAGTCAAAGGATTTGGTTTATATAACGGGGCTTATCGAATCTGGCAAAGTCAAACTTGTTATCGACAAACGTTACTCTTTAGGTGAGACTGCTGAAGCGCTCCGTTATCTTGGAGAGGGACACGCCAGAGGAAAAATAGTCATCACTGTGGAATCAGACAATAAAAGCTAATCCATTTGGAGAAAAATATGAAAGCAGTCATTTGGACAAAATACGGCTCACCAGATGGACTTCAGCTTCGAGAAGTGGCAAAACCGACTCCCAGGGATAATGAAGTCCTGATCAAAATCCATGCGGCAACCGCAGCAACTCCGGACACCGAGTTCCGAAGGCTCAAACTGCCTCTCTTGTTTGCGATCCCCCTGCGGCTATATATTGGTTTCATAAAACCAACTCGAATAACAATACTTGGGACAGAGTTCGCGGGAGAGATTGAATCGGCAGGCAAAGATGTAACAGGTTATAAGCCCGGCGATCAGGTTTTTGGATATACAGGTCTTACCATGGGAACCTATGCCGAATATATGTGCCTGTCTGAAAGCCCATCAGCCATGGCCGGGGTATTTGCGAAAAAACCTGTCAATCTAAGCTACGAGGAAGCGGCCGCTGTTCCGTTTGGCGGACTCGAGGCCCTGCACTCTCTTGCAAAGATTGATATCCAGCGTGGACAAAAGGTTTTGATTGTCGGTGCAGGCGGCAGTATCGGCACGTATTCAGTACAATTTTCCAAACTATACGGGGCTGAAGTGACTGGCGTGGATCACACGGTGAAGTTAGATATGCTGCGCTCGATCGGCGCGGATCACGTTATTGATTACACCCGGGAAGATTTCACCAAAAGTGGTCAGACGTTTGATGTCATTTTGGATACTATCGGCAAGAGCCCATTTGCAGGCAGTTTAAGATCGCTCAACGAAAATGGGACCTATCTAAACGCCAACCCTGGATTGTTCGGTGGGCTTCGATGGCGATGGGCTTCAAAGAGAAGCAACAAGAAAGTAATCCGTTGGACAGCAGGTTATACAACTGATAATCTGCTTGCCCTCAAAGGGCTGATTGAAGCTGGGAAGATAATACCAGTCATTGATCGACACTATCCATTGGAACAGACCGCCGAGGCTCATAGATATGTAGACACCGGGCAAAAAAAGGGAAATGTAGTCATCACGATGGAACATAATCACAAAACCGAATAAAGCGCTGCACTACCAAGAACGCGGGATCTTCGGCACCGACCACCTTCGGCACTGGGAATGTCTTACAATGCTATCAGCCGATGGAATAATAATGAAAACACCATGACGGGCGTTATATTTCTGGAAGCGGCGGCGGACGGAGTGGCACAGGTGATGATTGAATAAGCGACGTGGTTGTTGAGCCGTACATAAGAAACCTGTCCAGAATGCGGTCAAGTTGATCGAGGCTTGGGAGGTATATCTTGAGGATGAAGCAGTCTTCTCCTGTAACGCGATGGCATTCCACAACTTCGGGGATCTGTTGAGCCAACTCTGCGATCCTGGGCAGTTGACCAGGATTGGGTCGAATACGAATATAAGCTGCAATTAACAGCCCCAACGCTGCAGGATTGATCTCAAGGTTATAACCAAGAATCACGTTTGACTCCTCCAGGCGTCGTACGCGCTCAGTAATAGCGGGCGATGAAAAGCCGACTCGACGACCAAGCTCGGACATGGTCAGGCGGGGGTTTTGTTTTAATTCTGTCAATATCCTCAAGTTGACTACATCTTTTAGCGTATCCGATGGGGTGTAGGTCAATAAAGGTTTTTTGTTTTGGATTTTAGGCATCTTGTCTCTCATTCCTTAATATTGCCCTGTATTTTCTCCGATTAACAGTATACCATGTGATTTATACAACAAAAGGAAGAGAGGAGTTCGATGGCACAAGTTCGGCAGTTGGGTATGGTGGATCGTGTCCCACCGCACATGTTCTTTTTTGTAAGCGCCGTATTCCACTATTTAGGCCCGGCCTTTGCAGTGCTCTTATTCACACAGGTGACCGTACTTGGCGTGACCTGGTTGCGCATTGCCAGCGCGGCTTCTGTCTTTGCCATCTGGCGTCGTCCATGGCGGATTATTGCAGCACAATCTTGGGCACAGAGATTTAACTTGCTGGCATTCGGAGTCGTCTTGGGCTTGATGAACGCGTGTTTTTATCAGGCAATCGCCCGCCTACCCTTAAGCACAGTCGGCGCTATCGAGTTTATTGGACCCGTCCTGCTGGCAGCTCTCGGCATGCGGACGCAACGTAATGTCGTTGCACTTATCCTTGCTGCGGCCGGGGGATGGGTTTTAACAGGTGTGAGATTGGGCGGCGAACAGCTCGGCTATCTATTCGCCTTTGCCAACTGCACGCTCTTTATGTTGTATGTCGTGTTGGGGCATCGGATCGCAGAAAATGGCGGCACAACAGGAATAGATCGACTTGGCTTAGCCATGCTGATTGCCATGCTAACAGTCAGCCCATTGGGTTTCACTGACGCGCTATCAACATTTCAGAAACCTTCTCTGTTATTGGCAGGCATTGGTGTAGGGATTTGTTCATCGGTGATTCCTTACGTATGCGATCAACTTGCGATGGCACGGCTTCCGCGAGCGACATTCGCACTCCTCCTGTCATTGCTTCCCGCATCGGCGGTCGTAATCGGCATTATCGTCCTCCACCAAATACCAACTGTCGTGGAGGTAGTCGGTATTCTGCTCGTGGCGACCGGAGTCGCCTTACACAAAGAACGTGACGTTCTTTCAGGGAAAAAATCAGAAGTGCAGATAAACGAATCATAATTTCAGATATTAAATCTCACATCACCCGTCTTGGTGAGAGAAATGAATTAATCGATCATGGAAAATAAGAACATACGGAATCGATATACTGCTGGTGATAATATGCGATTGCTTTCCGACGAAGAAAAACGGATCGGAAGAATGGTCTTTGAAAAATCCTTTGAAATAAGCAGGCATGAAAAAGTTCTTATCGTGGCAGATCCTGATAAACAGGAGGAGGCATTTGTATTTTTCGAACTGGCAAAAAGCTATACATCGAATCTGTCCTGCATCATCTTTGATGGCATGACAGAAAATGCACAGGAACCTCCGGAAGATATTCTTGAGGCGATGAAAACTTCCGATATCGCCATTTTAACTACCACCTATTCCCTCTCACACACGCAAGCGCGCAGAGCTGCATCAGCGGCAGGTACCCGGATTGCGAGTCTCCCAAACATAACGCTTGAGATGATGAAACGAATGCTCGTCATAGATCCAACGGCCATGCGGAGTGATTCTGAAAAAATCGCAGCACTTCTTACATTCGGTGACGCAGTAACTATTACGAGCCCACAAGGAAGTAACATCTCGTTCTCCATAAAGGGTCGGGTCGGTATTCCTGACACTGGAATCCTCGGCCAACCTGGCGAGTTTGGAAACCTGCCGGCTGGGGAAGCATTCATCGCTCCGGTTGAAGGAACAGCCAATGGCTCCCTCATTGTAGACGGGGCTATTGCAGACATGGAGCTTGATGCGCCAGTGAAGATCATCGTAAAGGCAGGAATTGCCGAATCGATCGATGGGGGTAAAGCAGCGCGCGCGCTCGAAAGGCGAATGGAGCTTGCGGGAGATAATGCACGCGTTCTTTGCGAGCTGGGAATTGGCACAAATCCCACAGCACGGCTCTCGCCCAATGTTTTGGAAGCAGAAAAAGTTTATGGGACCTGCCATGTGGCTTTCGGCAACAATAGCACTTTTGGCGGGAAGAATTTTGTCCTTTTCCATACCGACTGTGTCATTGAAGATCCTACGGTTACTATCGATGATATTGTTGTGGTAAATAACAAATCAATATTGTAAGAGTCTTTGTGGACATGCGGGGCAGCAACAAGTACATGATACAAACAAAAGGAGATCTTTCATGAATCAAATTATTGGGAAAGATGCAGAAGTGCGTTCCTGGCCAAAAGGTATTGCTGTCGTCACTCTGCTCGTCGAAGACTTGGAGTCCACGAAGCAGTTCTATCGGAAGGTCTTCGGCCTGCCGTTGGTATTTGAGGACAACGACTCGAGCGTGTTCAAGCTCGGGAACATGCTTATCAACCTGCTGAAGACCTCGGTGGCGGGGAGCTCATCGAGCCTGCAAAAGTGGCAAGTCGTGAAGCGGGATCTCGCTTTGTCCTCACCATCAACGTGAATACGGAATTTCCAAAATTTCAAAATCCATATCGTGCAAGGCATCTTCCAATGCCTGCGCAAACAACGGACCGATAGGGATCGCGACTGCTTCATCCACGCATGGTTGACTCTCGGGTAAAAAATCCGTATAGTTACAATGTCCGCTGGTTGGGCTACTTTGCTGACTACCCACAACTCAAACCGCCTTTGGGTGTTTTCCACCAGGGAAGCTCAATCGTGGAGCGTTAGGTTAGGATCGAAAAAATTCACTACAAGGAGCAAACCATGAATCACAGACTTCATCTTACAGTATCGGTTGTCCTATTGCTGGCTATGATTTTGATGCCTGTCGCCGGGGCGAGCGCGGGTCCGTCCACATGATGGGGAGGTGTCGTTCGCAGATTACGAACTGATCGGCACGATCAATTTCCCCACCGGCTACATGTTTGCCGGCACGCAGATGGGCGGCCTCTCCAGCATAACCTATGACGCGAGTCGGGGTGTCTTCTACGCGATTTCAGACGATCAGAGCGTTATCAATCCAGCGCGTTACTACACCCTGAGCATCGACCTGGCCGATGGTCAGTTTGACTCGGGCGACATCACCTTCCTGGATGTGACGACACTGCTCGACGAATCAGGCCAGCCCTATGCGCCTGCGTCGTTCGACCCGGAGGGATTGGTACTGGCGCGGCCGGGAATCCTGTTCCACTCCTCGGAAGGGATTGCCAACCGCGGGATCAATCCCTTTGTCAATCGCTACAATCTTGACGGAGAGTTTACGAAAGCCGCGCCGGTACCTTCCAAGTTCCTGCCCACAGCCACGCAGGGTGTGCGCCAAAATTATGGGTTCGAAAGCCTCAATGTGACCCCCGACCGGCGTTTTCTTTATACAGCATCCGAAGGGGCGCTGGTGCAGGACGGTCCGGCGGCGAACATCGGCGTTTCGAGCAACGCCCGAATTCTGCAGTACGACTTGAGCAAACTTCGCCCCGGGAGTGAATATGTCTACGTGGTCGACCCCGTGGCGGATGTACCCGTCCCGCCGACCCAATTCCGCGTCAGTGGGCTGGTTGAACTGCTGCCGCTGGATAACGTTGGCACGATGCTGGCGCTGGAGCGGTCGTTTTCGGTGGGAGTGGGCAATACGGTGCGTCTCCATCAAATCCGGACGCAGGGTGCAACGGATGTCTCGGGCAATTTTGCCCTGCCCTCATCGTTTGTACCAGTAAGCAAGGAATTCATCCTCGATGTGCAGGATGATCTGGGCATCGTGCCGGACAACCTCGAAGGCATGGCATTCGGACCTGCCCTCCCCGACGGCAGACTACCGCTTATCCTGGTGAGCGACAATAACTTCGACCCGTTGGCTGTCACACAATTCATCGTCCTGGCGGTGACGCTGGAGTAGGAAGATATTTGCTCATGGATTGTGTGTCGTAACAAATGCTGGGGGATCTCACCTGGCGATATGATCAATCTGGAGAGACCTCCCGATGTGGACTTGTGGTTGAAAAACCCAGGAACCATAAGGAGGTCTCTTTCTATCTTTATTTATTACAAAATTGCCATCCACAGGTTTTGTGGCAGTTTGTCGCTTACGATGAGAGTGTGCAATAAGTCGTGGACACCAGGGATATTTCACCAAGCCTCGATTGGGCGACTTGATTCCTTCACAACACCTCTTTTTATTCTGTTGATCCAATATTCGCTTGCCTGTTTTGCCGCCAGTGCTTGAAACGAGGATCTTGTGTTTCGATAAAACCTATCATATGGCATTGATATAAATGGCTGACATAAATTCGAGGAAGCATAAATAGGGCTTATTTCAAAAATACCTGCTGAAGCTATAATGGGAGATAAGTAGGCACAAGTAATCGATTATCGGTGTAATCAAAGAGGAGTTTACATATGGCCCCCATACGAACCGCGGATTTGCTTTCCATTGTGCAATCGGGACTTCAACCACGGACGATCAAACCGACGAAGATTATTGTCGTCGGTGCAGGTATGGCTGGGCTGGTCGCAGGGTACGAGCTTCAGCAGGCTGGACACGATGTGAAAATCCTGGAAGCCCGGGAGCGAGTCGGCGGTCGCATCCTAACGTTACGGGAGCCGTTCAGTAATGGACTCTATGCCGAGGCCGGGGCGATGCGCCTCCCTTCAACACACAAACTTGTCCAGGCTTATATCCAAAAACTTGGCTTACAGACCACCGGGTTCACCAAGGCAAACCCCAACTCTTTCTTTTATATCAACGGACATAAGCACTTGAGGAGTAAGGTGGAACACGATCCCGCCAGCCTGGGCCTAAATATCGCCGGGCCAAACGGAGACGCGACAGTCATCCAGTTATGGAAGGACCTGATACACCATACAGCAGAGCGGCTGGAAGCGGATGCAGGATATTGGGATGAATTGCGCAACCAGTACGGAGATTATTCGTTCTACAATTTTCTTCGGAGCCAGCAATGGTCACCAGATGCCATCAGTGCGTTGGCTTTGATCGATGGGTTGGAAACGGTATTTAATACATCCTTCCTCCACATCCTGCAATTGGAACTGCAGTGGCTGGGTGCAGATCTGACTCAAATCGTCGGCGGCATGGACCGGCTGCCGATGGCGTTCTTACCTGAACTTGAGAATCGCATTCAGTTTGGGGCGGAAGTGGTGGCTCTTGACTATACTGCCGACTCGGTAACCATCCATTACCGGAGCCATTCAGGGCCCGACCTGGTGACGGGAGATTTTGCCATAGTTACCATGCCATACTCCGTGCTGCGCTTTGTGGACGTGCTCAAACCCTTCTCAGCTGGCAAACAGATGGCGATCAGGCAGCTGCATTATGTTGATGCCATGAAGGTCTTTCTCCAGTGCCGCCGCCGATTTTGGGAGGAAGATGATGGGTTATTTGGCGGGTCCACCATCACAGACCTTCCCATTCGGCAGATCCAGTATCCGGATCACAATCGAGAGACGAAGCAAGGCGTGTTGATGGGCTCCTATACGTACGGGGAGGAAGCCAACCGCTGGACGTCGCGCTTCCCTGAGGATCGGGTCACGCAGACATTGAAATACGTAGCAATGATCCATCCACAAGTTACCAGGGAATATGAAAAAGGAGTCTCCAAAGTTTGGAGCGAAGATAAGTTCTCCGGCGGAGCCTTTGCTGCGTTCCAGCCAGGTGAGGAAGCCCGCTTATCCACGCATATGATCACTCCTGAGGGTCCAATCCATTTTGCGGGCGAGCATACATCCTTCAAAAAGCGCACATGGATCGAGGGCGCTGTCGAGTCTGGTCTTCGCGCGGCTCAGGAAGTTCATGAACGCTCCAGCTTACGATGAGAGCGCCGGATAGGTGGAAATTCTGCCTGATTCGCCTTCACAAGCGTACGAGATAATCCGAATTCAGATCACCTGCACGCGGACATCCTATCAATGCCAGCGTGGTATCCATCTCTCGGCATAGCAGATCAAGAACAGAACGCGCGCCAGCCTCGCCGTCAACAGCCAATCCCCACAAAACAGGTCGACCGATCAAAACCATCTTTGCTCCTAACGCGAGCGCTTTGACCACGTCAGTGCCGCGGCGGATTCCACCATCGACAATGATATCGATGCCGGTATCTTTCATGGCGGATACGATCTCTGGAAGTGCGTCAAGGGTCGAGATGGCTCCATCTAGTTGACGACCGCCGTGATTTGAGACAATGACTCCGCTGACGCCGCACTTTGCGGCAAGGAGTGCATCCTCCGGATGAAGGACACCCTTTACGAAGACAGGCATCTGCACAGTCTTCACGAACCATTCGACCTCGCTCCAGGTAAGTGATGGGTCAATCTGTCCCTTGATAAAGCGAACCATCGGCGATTCATACTCACCCAAGACGGCCGGCGCCAGGTTGAGATTGCGCATCTCGATACCTGCTGGAAGTTCAAACTGATTGCGGGAATCGCGCTCACGACGACCGAGCACCGGGGTATCCACAGTAAGAACGAAGGCGCGGTAACCAACAGCCTTCGCACGCGCTGCCAGGTCAGCGGTAAGACTACGATCTTTGAATATGTAGGTCTGGAGCCATAAGGGTCCTGAGGCGGCAGCCGCGACTTCTTCAAGAGATACAGTTGACATGATACTAAGACACATCACTGTGCCAGCAGCTCCTGCTGCACGGACCGTTGCCAGCTCGCCATTCGGGTGCATGAGTTGATGGAATGCGCTCGGTGCAATGCCAATGGGGAAACTCAACGTATCCCCCAGAACACTAACACTGAGATCACGATGCTCCACATTGACCATGGCACGCGGACGCAATCTCCATTTGTCGTAGGCGGTGCGATTTTCCTGGAGGGTGATCTCATCCCACGAGCCGCCCGCAATGTAATCATAAATCGAGTGTTCAAGGCGTTCTCGCGCGGCGCGTTCATAATCATCGACGTTTAAAAGAGTTGTCATCACGTTTCTCCTCTATCGTATACTTTCATCATAACTCTTAAACTCGATTACAGAGTGCTGCATATTAACTAAATCAAAATCTGAAAACCCACCTCGCACTTCGCTCCAATAGTTCGGTCAGAGATGCTTCGGGGCGAAGAGAGCCTCCGGCATCACATGACGGGAGTATGGTGGCAACTCAGGCTAAGGAATATAATGTGCATATGTTACGCTGGAATGGCTACGGTGACGAAACGATTACTTTACCACTTTCGGAATCTGCCAGAGTTTATTTCAGTCAGATTCTGGGAAGTGCCGAACGTCCGCAGGATGTTGATCGGGCATCGGTCATGATCCCGCCTTCCCAGCTACTTTCCAATCCTCATGCCCTGTTGCATTTTGACGATGAACTCCGCCTGCGGCATGCGCTCGGACAAAGTTTCCCGGACCTTGCCGCCAAACGCTTTGGGAGCATTTCACGCTTTCCTGACGCAGTTGCATTCCCGGAGAGCGATGAGGAAGTAGTGGATCTGCTGGCATGGGCGCGCACTGCCGGAGCCCAGGTGATTCCCTTTGGTGGCGGCACGAGCGTGGTCGGGGGAGTCAATCCGCTGAAAAGAGAAGAGGATGATCGCCCAGTGGTGACCATCTCACTCGCAAGGCTGAATGATTTACGCAACCTGAATGAAACCAGTCAGCTTGCAACATTCGGTGCGGGAACACTGGGTCCTTATGTGGAAGCGCAATTGCGTGCGCACGGATTTACACTTGGTCATTATCCTCAATCATTCGAATATTCAAGTTTGGGCGGCTGGGTCGCGACGCGCTCATCGGGTCAGCAATCACTTGGCTATGGGCGCATCGAGTCTTTATTCGCGGGCGGGACGATTGAAACACCTTCAGGAAGAATCATGCTTCCGCCCATGCCCGCCTCTGCCGCAGGACCCGATCTGCGTCATCTCATTCTGGGCTCTGAAGGGCGATTGGGAATCATCACCGAGGCAACTGTGCGCGTCAGACGATTACCGGAGATTGAATCGTTTTATGGTGTGATGTTCCCTGATTGGATTACCGGGATCAAGGCTGCACGCGAGGCGATGCAGTCTGGCATACCACTCAGCATGATGCGATTCAGCAATCCCACTGAGACTGAGACATTCCTGCACATGCCTGCGCATCAGGGCTCGGTTGAATTATTACGCTCATTGTTGCGCTGGAAAAACTTTACAGCAGAAAAATGTCTGATGTTGTTTGGGATCACAGGAGGCAAACGATTGGCGAAAATGGCCCGCCGGGCCATGCTCGACCTTACACATGAGCACCATGGACTTTGGCTGAACGAAGCCATTGGAAACCAATGGGCTAAGACACGCTTTCGTTCGGCATACTTGCGCGACACCTTATGGGAGCATGGGTACGCCGTTGACACTCTGGAGACCGCCGTCACCTGGGATATGGTTCCGCAGGCCTCACAAATCATCTTACAAGCCCTGGCTGATGCCGTCGCCCCTGTTCTGCCGATGGTGCATCTCTCACATTTCTATCGTGATGGCGCCAGCCTATATTTTAGTTTCCTATTCCGGGTCGGCGTAACGATGGAGGCAACCATGCTTCGCTGGCAGGCACTCAAAGAGGCCGGGAGTCAGGCGGTGATGGCGGTGGGCGGAACCATCAGTCATCAGCACGGGGTCGGGCTGGATCACCGCCCCTATCTTGAACAGGAGAAAAGCAAATTGGGCATAGAGGTCTTGAAAGATGTGCAGCGATTTCTCGACCCGCTGGGGATCATGAACCCGGGAAAGTTGATGTGACATGACATCCCTCGCCTCACTTTCAACGCGTGATTGGGACCTAATCGTCATCGGTGGCGGCATCACCGGAGCCGGGATTTTGCGGGAGGCGGCCCGTCTGGGTTTGAAAGCGCTGCTGGTTGAGCGCAATGACTTTGCATCAGGAACATCGAGTCATTCATCGAAGTTGATTCACGGCGGGTTACGTTATTTTGTTCAGGGACAGATCAAAATGATGCGGGAATCGGTGCGTGCCTGTCAGCTTCTATTACGTGATGGTCCACCTCTGGTAACGCCGATTGGGTATCTTCATATGATCTATAAGGGCGATCGCATTACTCCATTTATCTTTGAGGCGGGGATCCGCACCTATGCTATTTTGCACGGACACTTAAAAGTCCACCAGCGGATAAGCCCTTCAGCGATTGGTCTTTATAATCCTGGTTTAAGTCAAAAAGACTTAAGCGCCGTATTCACCTTTGGCGAATTACAAACGGACGATGCCCGTCTTGTCCTGCGCGTCCTGCGTGAAGCGACAACTCATGGTGCGGTTGCAGTGAATTACAAATCTGCCGTTGGACTTTTGCGTGACGAACATGGCCGTGTGAACGGAATCCTCGCACAGGATTCCGAAGGCGGGGAACCCATCAGTTTGCGGGCCCAGGTGGTGGTCAATGCCACGGGGGCATGGGCAGACAGCCTCCGGCGTCATATTGACGCGCCTGCTCGATTACGTTCGATGCGCGGGAGTCACCTGGTGATTCCGGGCTGGCGCCTCCGGCTTGGGCAAATCGCAAGTTTCTTTCATCCTGAAAATGGTCGTCCGATCTATTGCATTCCGTGGAACGGTGTTGTCCTGGTTGGTACAACAGATGTGGATCAGGAAATGTTAGGTGAAAACGATGAACCGCATCCCTCGGCGGAGGAAGTCCACTTCCTGTTGCGTGGGCTGCAAGCGCGCTTCCCGACCTTAAACCTCAAAGTGCAGGATGTGCAAGCTGTCTTCGCGGGCATCCGCCCCGTTGCCGATGTTCAGACATCGGACCCTTCCAAAGCCAGCCGCGAGCATGTCATTCTCTATGAATCAGGTCTGCTCACCGTCGCAGGTGGAAAGTTGACAACCTTTCACACGATGGCGCTGGCAGTCTTTGAAAAATTACGCGAGCATCTCCCTGAGTTACCCAAAAGCCGCACGGTATCTTCTGCGCTTGACCCGTTGCCAAACATCCCATTGGATTTGCCGCTGGACTCGAATCTCGCCCTCGACTGGCTTTCGCGTTATGGTGAAACGAGTTTGGATTTTCTATCCGCCTCCGCGCCTCTTGAACGAACGCCCATCTATAACGGACACAGCGCTTCTCTAGCCGACTTTCGCTGGGTTGCGCGTCAGGAAGCGGTTCGGCATCTGGATGATTTGCTTCTTCGTCGCACCCGCCTCGGTCTGACAGCGCCTAATGGAGGCTCTGCCTTTTTGCCTCGCATCCGCCCTGTTGTGCAGGAAGAATTAAATTGGACGGACAGCCAATGGGATGAAGAAGTCGCGCGCTATCTTGCACGGTGGAAACGAAACCATAGTACGCCTTCCATGTCAGAAATGCCGTCATCATGAATAATCGCCGACATCCCAAAATGGAGGAACCATGAACAAGTCAGACCGCCGTCGCCGCATCAAAGGATTGGGTGAAGTGTCAATCCGTGTCAGGAACCTGGACGCCATGCACAAGTTTTATGAAGAAGTGGTGGGACTTGAAGTGCTGAAGGCACATAATTTTTGAATATAATTTACTGTACAGAATGTTTCAATAGTCGTTTAGAAAGGATCAAAAATCATGGAACACAAGTCTCTACCCCAACGCATACGCCCGCGTCCGCCGACAAACAAGAATATGCCGCATTCCCAGATTGGCATACAACCTGTTCCAGAAGTGAACGCAGAATTGTTTCGACGATCATACGCCCTCCCGAATGTGACCAACCGCCCGACGGTCATCTCTGTTCCTGGAGCGCGGGCGATCTGGCTCGACGAAGACCTGCCGTTGGCTCACCCTGAATCGATCGCTCGCGGACGTGAGTTCGCGCACATCCATCCCAATGGGAGTTTGCACGTTTCGCTTTCGCCCGAGCGCGCACAGGAAGCCATCGAAATGGGCTGGGCAGAGCCGCACCCAATGGCGGCATATATGGGTAACCTCGGCATGGTGATGTCGTACACACCGCTGGACATGCAAGAGTTGGACGTGGTATTTCAACTCATCGTTGACTCCTATAATTTTGTCACAGGGCGCACAGTGAACGCGATGGATATAACAGCTGCCGCGAAAAGTTGATTTAGACAGAGGCAAAAGAGATTAGGGCAGACTGTATTTCGAATATCAGCCCCGCGGAACGGCGATGCATAAGTTTTACTGAAGAAGTGGTTGGACTTGAAGTGGCTGTCCACAGGGGGCTGTGCCAGGCGGGACAAGGGTTTTGTGTTCTTCAAGATCGCCGCAGGCGATGGTATTTGGAGCATATTATGATCGACGATGTTAGTGACATTGCTTCCTTTTATAATAGTGACCCGGAAAGGGAACACCGCCGTTTGGAAGAGCATCAACTCGAGTATGAACTTACCTGGCGTTATTTGGACCAGTATCTACCCGCTCAAGGGTCGATTTTGGAGGTTGGAGCTGGGACCGGAAGATATACATTGGAATTGGCTAAGCGGGGTTATACGGTCACTGCTGTTGACTTGTCGACAGCGCTGATTGAGGCCTGCAGGCAACGCGTTGCAAATGAAGGTCTGGAGAGGCGGGTGAGATTCGTTGTGGCTGATGCACGTAATCTCGGCGAAGTGACAGGGTCGGGGTTTGATGCAGTCCTCCTCATGGGACCTCTCTATCATTTGATCGAAGCGGCTGATCGGACAGCGGCGCTGCAAGAGGCTTTTAACCGGCTGCGTGAAGGCGGCATTCTATTCTCAGCGTTCCTTAGTCGCTTTGGCGTGATGAGCGATTTGCTTAAGGGCAGACCAAGCTGGATCGAGGCGCAAGAGGAAGTCCGGTCCGTGTTGGAGAGAGGCAAACGCCCTGATGATTTTCCACGCGGTGGGTTTCGTGGATACCTTACACAAATTTCCGAGATTGTCCCTCTACATGAAGCGCTTGGATTCGAAACCCTGGCAGTAGCCGCAGTTGAACCTTTGATCGCGGCGGATGACGAGAGCTACAACAAGCTTCAGGGCAAGCAACGCCAACTATGGCTTGATTTGCTGTATGAGATAAGCACCGAGCGGTCCATCCTTGGAGCGTCAAGACATCTTCTCTATATTGGCAGGAAGAAGTGATGAAAACAGGACCGCCAATTTTAGGTTTGCTGAAAACCGAAGAGGGACGAATACGACTCTCCACTACATTGTGCTCAACATATCACTTGAAGATTTCGAATCTGAGAAAATGCGTCTCGAGGGATTGGGACTAAAGGTGAATGCGACTGAACACGAGTGGTTACATGTTCACTCGCTGTACTTCCCCGACCCAGAGCGGCGTCCTGACGCGAAGCGTGTCGAAGGGGGAATTTGCTGGAGTTTGTCTGTTATGATGCAAGTGTGGGATAAGGAAAATGCTGGCATACACTCAAAGAGCGCCTTGACAAGTTGTGCCTGTTTTGCCGCCCGCGCCTGTGACGAGAATCTTTGGGACATTTGCCACTCCATGTTCTTGCAAATTCGGCTCATCAGAGCATATAATTTTGGACAAAGGAATCTCAGATGCAGAACTATATTTGCACAACCTGTGGGCATCAATTCGCGGAGAGCAATGAGCCGCCATCGCATTGTCCCATTTGCGAAGATGAACGACAATATGTCAGTTATCTCGGTCAGGCTTGGACCACGCTGACTGAATTGGCGAAAGGGCATCACAATCTCGTTAAACCGCTCGAAACAGGCTTGACGGGAATCGCCACCGAGCCCAAGTTTGCCATCGGACAGCGAACATTACTCGTGCAGACGCCCAAAGGGAATGTTTTATGGGACTGCATCAGCCTGCTTGACAATGCCACCATCGAAGCAGTCAAAGCCCTGGGCGGGATATCGAGTCTCGCGATGTCTCATCCTCATCTGTTTGGGAGCATGATCGAATGGAGCCGCGCCTTCGGGGATGCGCCGATTTATCTGCACGCCGATCATAAGCCGTGGACTCAACGACCCGATCCCGTGATTGAATTTTGGGAAGGCGAGACCCTTGAATTGAAGGAAGGCGTCTCACTGCATCGCTGTGGTGGACATTTCGAAGGCTCGACGGTTCTACTTTGGCAGGATGGAGCGGATGGCAAAGGGGCGTTGTTGACTGGCGATACCATGTATGTGGCTCCTGATCGGAAGTACGTTTCTTTCATGTATAGCTACCCCAACTTTATCCCCCTCTCGGCTTCGACGATTGATAGCATTGTTGACAAGGTCATGCCATTGAAGTTCGACCGCATCTATGGTCATTTCTTTGGTTTGGAGATCATGGCGGATGCCAAAAGTGTTATTCACCGATCAGCGGAACGATATAAAAAGGCAATCAGGGGAACAATTTAACTATTCAAGTGGCTTGCGCCAGACATAACACTCCTTTTGCGCGGCGCGTTCTCAAAACCCCTCTCCCGTCTCCCCCAAGGAGAAGAAGCCAATGCCTCTTGAAAAAAGTATTACTTTGGAAAGTCAACAAAATTATCAAACAGAACAGAAGCCGACTCC
>Ga0180069_1000028_pt1 | contig 36809 bp, 34 predicted proteins | sample EasRivERM_16_10D_2_FD_121793 | JGI IMG/M metagenome (GOLD analysis project Ga0180069, IMG submission 121793) | Soil microbial communities from meander-bound floodplain in the East River, Colorado, USA - East River metaG ERMLT231B'_16_10D | ecosystem: Environmental > Terrestrial > Soil >...
AGTTTGAGGAAATCCTGCCACTTCCATGATGCCATTTCTTTGACAAGACCATCAATGGTGAAAGTCCATTTGTCGAGAGGCGTATAGGGGGTTGGTCCTGCTGATAGAACCGGGAAATCATCCGTGAGATACTGACCGGGCGGGATGCGATCCTTTTTCTCCCCTGCGCGCCGCCTGCCGAGAAAACCGCGTGAGACAAATCGTTCCTCTGACATGGTTGCTCCTTTATCAATAAGGTTTGCCAGAATGTAGATAGACTTGTTCGAGTTGATGTCTTGAGTGTATAACAATGACGGGATGGAGTCAAGTAAAAAAGATTTGATGCGCTCGCGTGCGTTCCTTTTATCCCCAAAATCGATGCCAATCATATAAGGTACAATAAATAAACGCTCTCATATAAGATCCATGTAATAACAACTTTTGGAGGCTGTTGCATTGAAAGATCGAATACAAAGCATCTTTCTTCAGGATGGACACTGGCGCGGAGCGGAAATCTATCTGCTGGTTACCCTGCTTGTCTTTGGTCTTGGGGCTTGCTTTTTGCTTCCCATCAGCGCAGGATATGATGAAGAAACGCACCTCATGCGCGTCTGGGAGATGTCTGATTATACGTTTATACCGAATGATGAACTGAGTGGGAAAATGCCGTTCCCGGCTGTCTATTGGGAATTATCCTATCGCAGACAATTTATCGTCCGCCCGGTTGAATCTGGTTTCTGGGAGAAATATGGACAGCTTCCCATCGATGCCTATGACTATATTTATGACCGCGTCGAGACCAGGTCCGTTTACTCGCCGCCATTATTACTGCCTCAAGCGATCGTCATGCGCCTGCTCGGACGGAGTCAGCGCTGGTCCGCGCTTCCGGTCTATTATGCCATTCGTGTGGTCGGATTGTTGAGTTACATCCTGCTCGCCTGGCTGGCAGTCCGGCTGATTCCATTTGGCAAATGGGTGCTTGCCATACTTGCCTCATCCCCGGTGGCGATATTACAAGCTTCAACCATCAGCGCAGATACCATTTCGAATGGAATCGCATTCCTTTTCATCGGTGGTTCGCTTGCCATTGCACATCGCAAGGAACTGCAATGGAAGGAATGGGCTTCGCTTGTATTTCTGATTTTCATTTTGTTCTGGGGCAAGGTCAATCTCGTTCCGCTTGCACTTCTGCCTTTCTTAATGATCCGCCCCTCCCAATTCAAAATGAGAAATGGCTATGTTGCTTTACTGGGGGTAACGATCATTCTTTTTTTGGTCGAAGTCCTCGGCTGGAGTCTGCTGGCTTATTCAAGGTTGCAAACTCCTCCGGATGGGACCAGCCCGGTTGGACAGATCAAATTCATCCTGACACAACCACTTGAGTTTACATCCATTCTGGTTAGGCATATATTTTTCAATGGCTTTGAATACCTGCGGAACTGGATCGCCATTTATGGCTTCGCCTATTGGCCCATCCCAACCCTCACCTATTATTTATACGTGCTGGGCCTGGTATCTGCATTATGGGTCAACGAGCAGGAGATTGAAAAACGTATAAGCCTGGCGCTGACGACTGTCTTTGTGCTTTCCTACCTTGCCACGATCATCCTGCTGTATCTGACGTTTAATCCCGTCGGCTCTGAATCAATTGACGGTGTACAAGGCAGATATTTTGCAACGGTCATGCCGCTTCTTTTCCTCGCCCTGGCCGGTTTGCCGTTTCAAAAGCGGATTCACTTCGCTGTCTCTTTGCCCATTATTTTTGGTGGACTGAGTCTGGTCTTTTATATGGTCGGCATGTATCTTTCCTATCATGTACTTTGTGGTTCACAGTTCTATCGCACAGATCTTTGTTATCAACCAAATTATAAGAATTGGGCTCCCAATGAACTTTATTCTCCTCCCATTACCTCCACATTGACTCTGACACAGGAGATCGTCCCGGAATGTGATGGGGTATCTGAACTGCGCGTCTGGGTCAATGCTGCTGATGCTGATCCAAATACGATCACCGAATTTATTATAAAAAATATTGATCAGGATAATGTGCTGAGCACTGTGAATGTATTAAACTCCGAACTTCCACATGGCGGCTGGTATTCCCTAAATTTTCCACCTGATTGGGAGTCAAATGGCAAATTCTACCTGCTCACTATACACGGCAATTCCCAAAATAATCCCGGACCCCGAATCGCTTACTCCCTGAGAAACGAATACCCGGCCGGAAAATTACTTCAGAATGATCAGCCAATGGAAAAAGACATCCTCTTTCAAACAGGCTGCGTAGCGGGGTTGAATAAAATTCGCCAGACCGGCGCTCCCTAGCTCTCAATCTTCACGATGCGTCCCGACCAAAAAATAAGCCAGTTGACATCCTTCCATTCGCAGTTATAATTCAGTCACTGAATTTTGGAACCCATGGAAACTGCAAACGAAGAACTTCGTGAACTCACCCTGCTTGAAAATATAGAAAACGACCCCGATGTCAATCAATCCACGCTTGCTACTCAGCTGGGTGTGGCGGTGGGCACGGTCAACTGGCACATCAAACGGCTTATCGCCAAAGGCTATGTCAAAGTCAAACGTGCCGAGCGCAAGAAACTGCGCTACATCATCACGCCTGAAGGCATTGCCCTGCGCGCCCGTCTCGCCGTGGATTATGTCGAACGCTCCCTCACCATCTATCGCCGCACGCGCCAAAAGGTGCGCGAAAGACTGAATGAAGTGCAACAAGCCGGGCATAACCGTGTCCGCATTGTAGGCAAGGGTGATGTGGCGGATATTTGCCGCCTCACCTGTCTTGAGCAGAACATCGCGGTCGTCACCGATAAAAACGTCCCCACCCTGCAAGTGGATGGATTCAAAGTGACCTTAAAAATGGATGTGGATTCATGACTGCTACGCAAAAACATATCGTGATTACCGGCGGCGCGGGCTACATCGGTTCGCTCCTGACCTCCGAACTGCTGCGCCAAAACTATCGCGTCACTGTCGCTGACAGTTTGTTGTTCGGCGGTGAGTCGCTCGTGTCCTTCTTACATCATCCCAACTTTCACTTTGTCAAAGCCGATGTCACTGAAAGACGCGCCATCAAGGACTCACTCAAAGACGGCTGGCAAAAACCTGATGCCATCATCCATCTTGCGGCGATCGTGGGATTCCCGGCGTGTCAGGCTGTGGGCAAACAAGTCGCCTGGAAGTACAACGTCGAAGCCACGAAAATGGTTTTCGAGCAGGCGTCAGATTTGGGCGTGGAAAGATTCGCATTCGCGTCCACGTATAGCAATTATGGTTTATCCACCGATGGCAAGCCGGTGAACGAAGAGACTCCCTTAAATCCACAATCGTTATATGCCGAGACAAAAATTGCCGCAGAGGAATATCTGCTCTCGCAAAAAGATTCCGCCTGTGCGCCGTTACTTTTTCGTTTCGCAACATTGTATGGAATTTCCCCGCGCACGCGCTTTGATCTGATCGTGAATCAATTTGTGCTGGATGCGTTCACCAAAAGAGCATTGATCATTTACCAGCGCGGCTACTCGCGTTCATTTGTACATATCCGTGACGTGGCGCGCGGTGTGATCATGGGACTCGAAGCCGAGCGCGCAAAAATTCAGGGGCAGGTCTTTAATCTCGGAACAGATAACGGCAATTACTCCAAGGACGATATTGTGAGACTCGTGCTCAAACGTTTGCCGCAAACGGTTGTGGAATATAAGGATCTAACTTTCGGCGGTGACATGCGCGATATCAGCGTGTCGTTCGCGAAGATCAAAAATGTTTTGGGCTTTGATACCATGCTCGACGTGAACGATGGCGTGCGTGAAGTGTTGTTTGCGTTGAAGAACGGCATCATCCAAAACCCAACTGATACGCGCTATCGCAACGCGCAGTTTATTGTTCAGTAATAATGTATGTCATTGCGAGGAGGGCTTTAGCCCGACGAAGCAATCTCTTTGCAGTCCCGGGGATTGCTTCGCCTGCTATTCAGGCTCGCAATGACGATCAGGAGAATATATGTCGAAAAACTTTTGGCAGGATAAAAAAATAATTGTCACCGGCGGCTCAGGCTTTTTGGGTTCGTTCGTGGTCGAGAAACTCAAACAACGCGGTGCGGCGGATGTTTTCGTGCCGCGCAGTTCGCAATATGACCTGCGTTCGCAGGATGGCATCGCAGGCATGTTGAAGGATTTCAATGCGAATATGATCATCCATCTGGCGGCACTGGCGGGCGGCATTGGCGCCAACCGCGCCCGCCCCGCTGAATTCTTTTACAACAATTTGATGATGGGCGTTCCCTTGTTGCATCAAGCCTGGGAACAGAAAGTCGAAAAATTTATTGCGGTGGGTTCCGTTTGCTCATACCCGAAGTTCACGCCCGTTCCATTCAAGGAAGAGAATTTATGGGACGGCTATCCCGAAGAGACAAATGCTCCCTATGGACTGGCAAAGAAGATGCTGCTGGTTCAATCGCAGTCCTATCGCCAGCAATACGGCTACAACTCGATCTATCTTATGCCGGTGAATCTCTACGGTCCGCGTGATAACTTTGATCTGGAAACTTCGCACGTTATCCCGGCGTTGATCCGCAAGGCGATTGAAGCCGGCGAACGCGGGGATGCGGAAATGTTTGTGTGGGGCGATGGTTCCCCGACCCGCGAGTTTTTATATGTCGAAGATGCCGCGGATGGGATCATCACTGCGGCTGAAAAATATAACGGTTCTGAACCTGTTAATCTTGGTTCAGGTTTTGAGATCTCGATCAAAGACCTGGTGGAGATGACTGCGAAAATGACCGGCTTCACTGGCAAACTCGTCTGGCAAACCGATAAACCGAATGGTCAGCCGCGTCGTGGACTCGATGTCAGCCGCGCGAAGGAATATTTCGACTGGAGTGCTCAGACTCCCTTTGAAGAGGGCATGCGTCGCACGATCGAATGGTATAAGGAAAACAGGTCGGAAGTCGAACGTCAAGCGTCGTAAGCAACTTTTGACATTCAACGTTTGACGTTGGACGAGAAGTCATGACTGAACTCATAAAGCACGAACCTACAACAATTTATATTAAGCCATCTGCAGGATTCACGGCATTGAATTTACGCGACCTGTGGCTTTATCGCGAACTGGTCTTCTTCATGGTCTGGCGCGATATTAAGGTCCGCTACAAACAGACATTACTTGGCGCGGCATGGGCGATCCTACAGCCTGTACTGACAATGCTGGCACTGTATTTTTTGTTTGACCGGGTCGCTAAACTGCCGACGGATAATGTGCCATATCCTATTTTTTCGTATACTGCGCTGCTTCCATGGGGATTGTTCGTCGCCGCGCTGAATCAAGGCAGTCGTTCACTGACCTCGAACCACAACATGATCACCAAGGTGTATTTTCCAAAATTGATCCTGCCCCTTGCCTCCGTTGTGGCAGGACTGGTGGATTTTGCCATCGCCTCAGTGATTCTGGTGATCTTGTTTTTCTACTACGGAACCACTCCAGCCTGGAACCTGCTATGGGTGTTGCCACTCTTCCTATTGCTGGCGATCATCACTGCATTGGGGGTGGCGTTATGGCTTTCAGCCATCAACGTCAAATACCGTGATGTCAACTACATACTTCCCTTTCTGACACAATTCTGGTTTTTTGCGACTCCGGTCGCCTATTCAGCGACGGCAATTTCTGAGAAATGGCAACTCGTTTACTCCCTGAATCCCATGGCTGGCGTGGTCAATGGTTTTCGTTGGGCACTGCTTGGGGTTGGCAATGGCCCCGATGCCGCGCTTTGGGTCTCGGTGGGCATCTCCATCCTCATTTTGATCACCGGATTGTTCTACTTCCGCAACATGGAAAAAACCTTCGCGGACACAATCTAACATGGCGACAGCGATCAGTGTAAAAAACATAAGCAAACAATATAAGATCGGTGCCGAGCAGACCAAGTTCCGTTATGGGATGTTGCGTGATGTTTTCACCAATACGCTCACCGCCCCCATTCGCTTTGCCAGGTCGCTTGTTGGGCGTTCTGGTGATCGTCAACTGGCAAACAGTGACAACTACATTTGGGCATTGAAGGATGTTTCCTTCGATCTCGAAGAAGGCAGAGTGCTCGGTATTGTCGGGCGTAATGGCGCTGGCAAAAGTACATTGCTCAAGATTCTCTCACGTGTGACCGAACCAACAAAAGGAACAGTATCTGTACGTGGACGCGTTGGCTCCCTGCTTGAAGTCGGAACAGGCTTTCATCCCGAACTCACCGGGCGCGAAAATATTTATATGAATGGTGCGATCCTGGGCATGAAACGCGCCGAGATCGAAAAGAACTTCGATGAGATCGTGGATTTTTCCGAGGTCAGGCAGTTCATTGACACGCCGGTAAAAAGATATTCATCAGGTATGTATCTGCGGCTTGCATTTGCAGTTGCCGCGCATCTCGAACCCGAGATCCTCGTTGTGGATGAAGTGCTCGCAGTGGGTGACGCGGAGTTCCAGCGCAAGTGTCTTGGCAAGATGAGCGATGTTGCGCAACAGGGACGCACGGTGCTTTTTGTGAGCCATAACATGTCTGCAATTCTTCGGCTCACGCAGGAAGCCGTTGTCTTGAAAAAAGGTCAGCTTATCAAGCGCGCACCGACAGCTGAAGCCGTTGATTATTATTTATCTTCGGGTCAGGCTGAATCGGGTGAGCGCGTTTGGGAGGCGGATGATGTTCCCGCCGCGAGTCAGCCATTTAGACCGGTGGCAATTCGAATTAAGGATGGAAGCGGGAAAGTCATGGATACCGTCCGCTCCACTGAGCCTGTCACCGTCGAATGGGAATATCAACTCGATGCGCCCGTCACCGGTTTGCGTGTGGGCATGTATCTCAGCACGATGCGCGGCGAATATATTTTCACCGCCTTTGACACCGACGATGCCAAACAATATGAACAATTTGGTGCACGACAATCAGGTCGCTATATCAGCCGGTGCAACATCCCTGCAGATTTTTTCAATGAGGGTCGTTACTCGCTCGGCGTGAATGCCAGTTCGTTTGGTGTGAAGCGTTACTTCATGGATGAGAACGCGCTCTCATTCAACGTGGATATTTCCGGCGCGCCCGGCACACAATGGCCCGAAGTCCGCCAGGGTCCAATTCGTCCGCGCCTCGATTGGAAGATTGAGAAGCTGGATTAACTCGCTGGTTGAGTAGCCCTGAGCGATTGTTGCGATGGGCGTATCGAAACCAGCAATAAGCAAAACAATCTGCTTACAAAAGTATTTTTGGAACCTGTTGGTTTCGATACGTCCCGCGAACTGCACGCGGGACTACTCAACCAACGATAAAAAACATGCTTAACAAAACCTCCCTCCGCAATTTTCTGGGTGAACTGCCTCTCGCCGCCGAACTCGATTATTTACTTCGGCAAAAGAACCGCGCCCGCAAAGATCACTTCAATCTTTCACGCTTGCAAAAATCATTGCCGCATGCGGTTGCGCAAGTAAAGCCCTTCGTTGAAAAATCACAACCTGGCAAAAAAATTCTGTTCTTTGCCACGCTCCATTATTGGATCGAACAAGCCGCGTATATTTCCCTCGCGCTCGCGGGTCTTGGACATAAAGTCACGTTGCTGACTCTGCCCTATTCTGAATGGCACAAAGAACTGGATAAACTGACTCAGAAGCAACGCGGACTCCACACACGGGACGCGCTCTCATCACTTGCGCCCATCGTTCAGCACGCCTCTTTCTTGGATCTCAAACCTACTTCTGACTTACCAGCCTCTCTCAAAGCTGACATCGAAGAGATCTCCCTGTGGGATGCACAATACACCTTGATGCGCGAAGAAGTGGATATGTCCAACGCGAAAGATAGGGCTTTATACGATCTGCGTATCAAACGCAACACTTTCGCCGCACTCGCCGCACTCGAATGGATGCGACAAAATAAACCCGATGTTGTGTTGATTCCAAATGGCTTGATCCTTGAAATGGGAATTGTCTTCCGCGTAGCGAAATATTTGAACATCCCTGCTGTGACGTTTGAATTCAACGACCAGCGTGAACAGATCTGGCTCGCGCAGAACACTTCCATTATGAGGCAGGATACAGATTATCTGGTTCGAGATCGTTGTTCTTTGCCGATGACCGATGAAATGTATGAACGTCTCGCGGATCTTGAGAACGCGCGGCGCGGCGCACGTGTTTGGGGAAAATCAAAACGATTGTGGCAATACGTCTCATCACAGGGCGCAGAGGAGACACGCAAAGCATTGAGTCTCGATCATCGTCCGGTTATTCTGCTCGCCGCGAATGTGTTGGGCGACAGTCTCACGCTTGGACGAAACATCTTTGCCGGATCAATGAGCGAATGGATCACAAAAACTGTTCAATACTTTGCCAAACGAACTGATGTGCAACTGGTCGTCCGTATCCATCCCGGGGAGAAAATCGTCCCGCAGGCAAAATCAATGGGAACCGTGGTCCGCGCAGCGTTGCCTGAGATCCCCAGCCACATCCATTTAATCGGCGCGTTGGATAATGTCAACACGTATGATTTAATTGAGGTCGCCAATTTAGGATTGGCTTATACAACGACCGTCGGTGTTGAGACGGCGATGAACGGCATCCCGGTCATTTCATGCGGTGATACGCATTATCGCAGGCGCGGCTTTACCATTGACCCAAGCACCTGGGACGAGTATTTTTCAGCGCTCGAAAATGTTTTATCGGATTTACCAGCGCATCGTTTGAATGAAGGCCAGACTGCCAAAGCCTGGAATTATGCGTATCGCTTCTTCTTTGAATATCCGCGTCCATTCCCATGGCGTCTCATGAATTTTTGGGATGACCTTGAAGTGTGGCCCTTGAACAAGGTCTTGAGTGAAGAAGGAATGTCTCACTTTAGCGACACGTTCAAATTTTTGGTCGGCGAACCGTTTACGTGGAAATAATTGTGTAGAGGCGGGTCTTGCATCCGCCCGTATTGGAAATATATGGCAGATAACACAAAACAACAAGTGCGCGAATTTTATGATCAGATCGGCTGGTCTCAGGTTGGCGAGGGACTCTATCAGAATGCCCGCTATGAAGACCTGCGCCCGGTTTCGCGCGAGTATATCCATAACTGTCATATGCGTGTGAAGCGACATCTTGCACCAAGTGGTGATATCCTGCTCGATGCGGGTTCTGGTCCTGTGCAGTGGCCCGAGTATTTGACTTATTCCGAAGATTATCGTTATCGCCTGTGTGCGGATATTTCCATCACGGCGTTGAAGGAAGCGCGCAATCGTCTCGGAGATAAGGGCTTGTATGTTGTTGCCGATATTGCCAACCTCCCATTCAAGCCGGGTGTGTTCGATGGTGTCGTCTCCATGCATACGATCCATCATTTGCCGATGAGCGAGCATCGCAAAGCCTATCTTGAGTTGACGCGTGTCATGAAGCCTGGCTGTTCGATGGCGATCGTCAACGGCTGGGACAATCCCTTATTAATGCGTTTGGCGAATCCGTTCATGCAATTGAGTCGTCTGCGCGCGGGGCGTGAGATCAAACGCAAAAAGAACTGGAACGAATTGAATGATCCGGACGGCACCTTCGTTGCCAAGATGACCCCGGGTTGGTTAAAACAGGAGCTCGGCGATCTGAAATTTGAGATCTATCCATGGCGCAGTATGAGTACCGGATTTATGAAGTCCTTTGTGCGTCCGCGTTTTGGCGGCAAAGCCTTTTTGCGTTTTGTCTTCTGGCTAGAAGAAACCTTCCCGCGCTTCTTTGGCGAGAACGGACAATATCCTCTGATTGTGTTCAAGAAATAACATATGTCAAAACTCACCGACCAGCAATATCTTAAAACTGAACAATATAAAGACACGACCAATCTCGACGCGCGTGTGGCAATCCACAAAGGCTTTAGTACAAATCCATATGGCTGGTACAACTGGGTCTTTGATATATTGACCAAATTACCCACCGATGCAAAAATTCTGGAATTGGGCTGTGGTCCCGCTTACATGTGGAAGGAATGCTCGCATCGAATCCCTGCCACTTGGGACATCACCCTCAGCGATCTTTCTTCAGGGATGCTTGATTCAGCGTGGCGCAACCTGGTCGTCACCGGACGCAACTACAAATTCAAGGAGATCGACGCGCAGTCCATCCCGTTTGAAGATGAGACGTTTGATGCCGTCATTGCAAATTTCATGCTGTACCATGTCCCAGATCGCCCGAAAGCATTACATGAAATCAGGCGTGTATTGAAACCGGGTGGAAAGTTGATCGCCGCAACCGCTGGCATCAATCACATGAAGGAAATGATGGAATATTTACAGCAGGTTCATGTCAGCAAAACCTGGGAATCATATGCAAATCCCTTCACGCTCGAAAGTGGCTTGGAACAGCTAAGACTGGTTTTTTCCAACGTGACCATGTCGCGTTATGAAGATAATCTACATGTCACTGAAATTGAACCCATCATGGCTTATATCCATTCGTCGATGCGCGCAACAGAACTCTCGGAAGAGGAACTTGCGAACGTTCAACGTGATTTGGAAAAAGAACTTATGGAAAAAGGCAAAGTATTCATTTCAAAGGATTCCGGCTTATTCGAAGCGGTAAAATAACTTTCCGCCCTGTGTTGAGTGCCTTTGCATGTATTCAAAATTTCCAACTACGAAGTATGTACTCTTTCCCAAGTAAAGAAACTCATTTACCAGTCTGCCTTACGCCCTCCCAATCCTCATCGGCAACACCACTTTAAATCTCGTCTCACCGACCTGCGACTCAACCAGCAACTGTCCATGATGGCGGTTGGCGACAATATCATGCGAAATATGCAGACCTAATCCTGTCCCTTTGCCGGGCGGCTTCGTCGTAAAGAACGGCTCGTAGATTCGTGACCGAATATTTTCGGGGATGCCCGGTCCGTTATCCACAATCTCAACAATCACATGGTTGTCCTCTGCATACGTCCGTAAAATAATTTCACCCCTGCCATTCAGCGCGTCAATCGCATTGTCCATGATATTGGTCCACACCTGATTCAACTCGCTGGCATATGCCTCAATGCGCGGCAGGTTAACAGAGTATTCACGTTTTATTGTCACGCCGTGTTTCAACTTGTGTTGCAGAATCACCAGCGTACTCTCCAGGCCCTCATGCACATCCACTTCTAATAACGGCGCCTGATCGAGGTACGTATACGATTTCACCGCCCTCACGATTTGAGAAAGTCGTTCTGTCGCCTCCCGCGTTTCAGATAACAAACTCATCATCGCACAACCCACGCCCAGCCATTGAATGGCTAAATGACGGGAAGAATTATCCTTTAACTTTTCAAGCGACTCGACATTCCACCCAAAATTGACCAGCGCGGGTGCCAGTTCCCACGCCGACTCAACGCCGTCCGCTTCAAGCCAGGCCTGAAGCTGGTCCACCAAATCGATCTTTTCCAACGCCTCAACTTTGACTGGTGACTCGTAGCGGCGCGTTGCCTCCTTCATGAGATCATTCAGCCATGCAGTTTGATTATTTTTGAAAGCTATCGCTTCGATCTGATGAGTGAGCCCTTGCCACTTGGTCAACGTCTTATATAATTCCGAGGCGCTCCTCTGCGCCGCCGCGGCGGGGTTGTTCAACTCATGCGCCAGCCCGGCGCTAAGTGTTCCCAACGCTGCCATTCTTTCCTGCTGGTGCAGCAATGCTTCGTTTTGTGTCAGGCGCGTCATCACCCAATGCAGAACAGCCAGCGCCGCAGTCGAACTGGTGGAAAGCAATTTTTCAAATGCATCCTTTGAAATACACAACGTTTCACAATCTGTGACCGCCGTCACAGTGGCAGAACGCGGCGCCTGCGAAAGCAAAGCCATTTCACCCAGCACATCGCCAGGACTCCGAACATCGATCTTGATTAATGATTGCCCCGATTGTTTATGGATCGCAAATTCACCCTTCAGCACCACAAAAGCCGAATCACCGGGCTCGCCCTGCTTCATCAACGCCTCGCCCGCGCGCAAAGAGACAGGCCTGGCATTGTCCATGAGAGTTTGCAACTCATCTTCAGACAAGCCCTGAAAGAGCGGCGATTTGCGGAGGTCCCGGATGTTCATAGTAAGTATCGGTGGTCGAGTAGACACGAACGATAGCGAGTGTCATATCGAGACCACAGTATTTCAAGAAATAATTTGTCTGTATGCCACATGTTGGTTTCGACACCTGCATGATTTGCCAAGCAAATCACGTGCCGGTGCAAGTGTAGGGGCTTCGCCCTACTTGACCAACGGAGTATCACAATGCCTTCAAATATTCCTTCATCAACGCATATGCGATCGCGCCCTCGCCTACTGCGGACGCGACACGATGACTGGTTCCATAGCGCACATCGCCCGCCGCGAAAATTCCAGGCGTGGACGTTTCCAATAGAAACGGATCCCGTTCCAGGGTCCACCCGTGCGGCGGTTTTTTATCGGGCATTAGATCCGCGCCAGTAAGAATATAGCCCTTGCCATTGCACATCACTAAATTTGAAACTACTTTACTTTGTGGTTGCACACCGATAAAAACAAACATCGCCGAAGCATCGAACGTTTGCGATTCAGCGCGCTTGTTATTCCTGATGACGATCTGCTCGAGTGTGTTCGTACCCTTTACCTCAATCAAATCGGCGTTCAGTAAAATCTCAATCTTGTCATTGACGTTCATCGCATCCACAAGATATTTCGACGCGGTCGGTTCGGGTCCGCGGATCAAAACAGTGACCTTGCTCGCAAAACGACTCAGATACAACGCACCCTGTGCCGCCGAGTTTGCCCCGCCAACAACGAACACATTCTTATCCTTGTAATTGATTGCCTCGGTATACGCCGCGCCATAATAAATGCCTGCGCCAGTCAGCATGTCCGCGCCTGGCATCTTCAATGTATGAAATGAGGCGCCGGTCGCGAGCAACACCGCATGACAGGATATCTCCGCCCCGTCATTCAACTTGACGATTCGATACGCGTCTTTGATGACAACCTGGCTTGCCTCCTGCGCCGATAAAATTTCCACGCCGAATCTTTTAGCCTGCGAGACCGCGCGGCGCGTGAGGTCATCGCCGGAGATGCCGGTTGGAAAGCCGAGATAATTTTCGATCTTCGGACTGCTCCCCGCCTGCCCACCCGGCGCGGCTTTCTCGATGACGAGACATTTATATCCTTCCGAACCTGCATATACCGCGGCGGCAAGACCCGCCGGTCCGCTCCCGATGATCACAATATCATAAAATGGAAGTTCGGCGCGCGTCTGCAAACCGACTTTATCAGCGAGTTCCTTCAAATCAGGTTCGATCAATATCTTCCCATCCGGAAAAAATATAACAGGCAGTTTTGTCTTTGATGAAACGCCGTCAACTAATTTGCGCGCGTTGGAATCTTTTTCAACGTCCAGCCATTGATAGGGGATTTGATGCCGCGTCAGAAAATCCTTCACTTGATGACTGCTGAGCGACCATTGAGTCCCTGCGACGCGTATACCCTCGTATGGCAAACGCACATGTGCTTTCCAATCATCAAGCAGTTCATCCAACACAGGGTATAGTTTTTCCTCCGGCGGGTGCCAGGGTTTCATCAGGTAATAATCAAGCCCCACTTCGTTGATGGAATCGATCGCGGCTTGTGTATCTGCATACGCCGTAAGTAAAACGCGTTTGGCTTGCGGATATGTCTTCAGCGCTTCCTCGAGAAACCCCGTTCCACTCATTTCAGGCATACGCTGGTCAACCAAAAACAGCGCGACGGTTTCATTACGCTGTTCCAGTTTCTTCAGATAATCCACAGCTGCCTTACCTGAATCGATGGGCAGGATGCGATAATCCTGACCATAATGTGAACGTAAATCACGTTCCACAGAGTTTAAAACGGATGGATCATCGTCTATGGCGAAGATAACGGGTTTTGGCATGGACAAATTCTATCATCAAAGAAAATAATGGAATGGAAATCCTTTCATTTCACCTCTTGACTCTACCCCTTGGGTAGATTGTATACTGCGGATATGAATCAGCCAAAGGATCTGCTCTCCATTGGAAGCTTCGCCAACATGACCCGGCTCTCGATCAAAGCGTTGAGACTCTATGACGAATTGGACATCCTCAAACCGCTTCACATCGACCCCCAGTCTGGCTACCGTTACTATGGCATTGACCTGCTCTTTTACATATAAAACTCTAATCCACATATGTAATCGTTTGTGCTAAAATTTTTCATCATGAACACCACCCGCCCGCCCTGCTAAATCTTCACCCAGTACACAAATAATGTTTGTAATGCCCAACGGGCATGTTTTGCATTTCCCCTAACTCGTAAAAAACCTACGCCCGATGATCTTGACGGTGCCTGACGCAACCGTCTATTTTCATTTAAGTCCAACGCGCGCGCGCCGCCCGCTCCAATCTGTCTCTATTCATCAATTCGACAGATTGGAGGTTTCTCATGGAAACAATTCGGGGCAAAGCGTCCCTTGATTTGGATTTAAATGGATTAACAGATCGACTCACAAACTACAACCGCATCATCCTTGACCTGGGAACTGGTGACGGCCGCTATGTGCATTATCTCGCCGAAAGGAATCCAAGCCACTTCATCATCGGCGTGGACTCATGCCGCGAGAACCTGCGTGAACACTCACGCATAAAATTGCCGAACGCGCTCTTCATCATCGCCAGCGCGCAGGATTTGCCAGACGAACTAAACGGACTGGTTTCACATATCACTATCAACTTCCCGTGGGGCAGTCTTCTTGAAAGCATGTTAACGGGTGACTCAATGCTCATGCACAGGCTGGAATTAATTTCGTGTTCCGCCGCTTCTATCGATGTGCGGCTGAACAGCGGTGCACTAGCCGAACAAGGCTGGAGTCTCGAAGCCGGAGCCAGGCAAATTTACGATAACCTGATTCGTGCAGGCTGGCGAGTGAAGACTCCTGTAATGATGAGTACCCAAGCTTTGCGAGACTTTCCAAGTACATGGGCAAAGAGACTCGCCTTCGGGCGCGATCCGCGCGCTGTGTCAATTTAGTGGAAACTTATAAGAAAGTAGGTCACGTCTGAGACGTGACCTACTATTTCTACTTCAACACCTTCACCACATTCCGTCCACTTGCCCCGCTGACTCCCCCTCCGCCGTGGACTCCGCTTCCGCAGAGATAAAGATTATCGAGTGGAGTCTTGTGATTCGACCAGCCTGGTATGGGACGCATGAACATGAATTGATCGAGCATGATCTGACCATGGTTCAAGTCACCTTCGGTCAAACCGTAAGTTTGTTCCAAATCTTTTGGTGTCAGTGTCTTGGTGTTTTTGATTGACGACTTAAGATTGGGGAAGTATTCCACAAGCGTATCAATCGCCAACTTTTCAACCTTTGAACCTTCAACATTCCAACTACTTTCCTTCAACTTATATGCTGCAAATTGGAAGTGAATAGAAACCACATTGCCCGAAGTTGTGACTTCGAGATACGGCTTCTCGGAAATACCGTGATACTTCGCCGCGTCGTAGGCTTTCTCTAAGTATTTGATGGATGGCGCAAGCGCGACCGTCGCATCAGGGATGCCGTGTTTGCCGTCTGTCAGCAAATGGACCTTCGCAACCGAGCCTCGCATCTTAATTGATTGGACATTCCACACGAATTCGGGTGGAAGATTTACTGCACCGACCAAAGATAAGAATGTGTGCTTCGGGTCAGCCGCGGAGATAATGTTTTTTGCAGCAATCTCTTCGCCATTCGCAAGGACAACGCCTTTACATGTGAACGTGTCTACTTGTATACCTGTTACTTCGGCATTTGTACGAATTTCGCCGCCGAAGGATTTCACTGCGTTGGCAAGCGCTTCAGTGATTTGCCCAATGCCTCCCCCCCTCACCCCAGCCCCTCTCCCAGTGGGAGAGGGGTAAGGGGTGAGGGACATCCCGCCACGATTCGCCCAGTTGTGCATGAGAGTGTAGCCTGTGCCAGCGCCCATCGGTCCAAGAGTGAAACCATGAATTCCCAGTGACGCTATCGCCCCTTTGACCACATCGGACTCAAACCATTCGTCCACGAATTCTTCGGCGGTCATGGGTATGCCGCGGATGATGCGCATCATGTCTTTGCCGCCCAGCATGCGCAGGTCAATGCCGAGTTTGGCGAGGTCCATGCCTTCGCTGAAGTTAAAGCCCATGGGCAGGCGCGGCATGATCTTGGAGTTGGCGCTGTGAATGAATTTCGTGACCTTCCTCATAAAGTCCACGAATGGAAGCCAGTTCGCCGCGTCCTTTTCGGAGAAGCGTTTGATGGACTCGGCGGCTTTGGTGGGATCGGCATCGAGCACGAGGTGGTCTTCGTAGGTCGGACTGGCAGTCCGACTTACATCAAGCAAGGAAATAAACGCCGGTCTCGCACTGACAGCGGGAAACGAGAGTTTCAAATCCTTGATAATGTCGGGACGCAGAGTCCCACCTGCGTGGAGGGAGTCAACGGTGAAGCCATCGCCGAAAGATTCGGTGATAACCTGCCCGCCGACGATATCGCGCCGTTCGAGGACTAAAACCTTTTTGCCCTGTTTTGCAAGATATGCCGCGGCAACCAAACCGTTGTGCCCCGCGCCGATGATGATGTAGTCGTAGTGATTGCTCATAAAAGTACTCCGTTATTTTAGGTTTATAATCTTTGCAAAAATTTACTCTCTGAAATGGGACAAAGATTATGGATGTTACTTATCAATTGCAAGGCGTTCTCTTTGAATGGGACGAGAACAAAGCCCAAACCAATGTTCAAAAGCATGGTGTAACCTTCGAAGAAGCCACCGAAGTTTTCTTCGACCCGTTTTACCAGACGGGCGACGCTTCGATAGATGATAACGAAGAGCGTGATTTCATTATCGGGTATACTTTCTCACAGCGTCTTTTACTGGCTGTGTACACGGAACGCGGTGACCGAACTCGAATTGTCTCTGCCCGTTCAGCGACCCGTTCTGAAAGGATTGTTTATGAAGAAGCAAACTGACCAAACTATGAAAACTGAAGAAGGCTTTGACCTGAAAGTTCGTTCACGAAACAGCAAACCTGTCACCATTCACATCCCTGCGGATACTTTAGCATCCCTTGAAAAAATCGCCGCTGGGAGGGATATGTCTGTGGAAGCATTGCTCAAGTTGTACATCGGGCAATCCATGCGGCAGGATTTGGCAAAACTTGCCACGGATCGTGTGCTGGAGAAGACCGCACAAGTCCTGAAACAACACATTCAATCGGAAGAAGAGGTTTCGGCGATCCTGAAAGAAATTCGAGTCGAGACGGTTCCATAATTAGTTACCACAAGCCCTCGTGAAAAATGGGGCTTCTTGTTCCCATCTCCTGTAGGAGAGAGGCTAGGGGTGAGGTCGTTGTGTCCCGCGCCGATGATGATGTAGTCGTATTGATTTTGTGTCATAAATGATTCCTTGTACTTAAGTTAGTGAAGCATCTAAAGTTTCATGGCGTAATTATTGGAGGATTGACGGATAAATCAATTGACCATTCGCCAAACTCTTCAAACCTGTTTAGAGTAACTGTGTTGACTTCTGCCCAATTCACAGGGTAATAAAATGGAAATGAAGACTCATGAAGATTAAAGATTGTTTTACTTTCAAGGTCAATCATGTATAGAGCAAATCTGCTGTCGTTCTCAGACCATTGTTCAGGCGTTGCTGTGAAAACGATCTTTTTGTTGTCTGGTGACCATACAAAATTTCCAAAATAGAGATAGTAATCTGTAGTAAAGTGGGTATTCTCTTCACCGCTCTGCAAATCTCTAATTCGGATTTCGCTCTTGTTTGCACTGTAAATAATATATTTCTCATTCTGGGAGAATGATATTACGCCTGAAATGCCAGTGTCCTTCCAAGTTCCATTTTCTAAATTTACGCGGGCAAGGGAACTTTTGTAACCGAAGTATGGCTCGGGACCGCCATCGCCAAAGTATGTAGCAATGTATAAATATTTTCCATCTTTTGACCAATGAACGCTTGAAGCATATCCACCTCCAAAACCGATAAGATTTCCATAAAATTCGTAGAAAGAATATTTCCCTATTCTCTGACCATTTATATTAAATAGTTCAATTTCATTTCCGTTAGTGATAATAATTTGCTGACCGTTAGGCGAATTTTCTGCGCCGTAACAATCGGATAATTGACAGAAAGTTCCATATTTTTCAAGTTCTGGCATCTGGTTGATTAAGTCAATTCTCACAGCGTTAAGTGTTGCAACTGCATTTAGTGTTGCAATCGGAATGGTTGGTATTGGCAGCAATGTTTGAGATGATGTTTTTGTCGGGGAAATTGTCGGTGTGACACCTTGAGTTACTTCTGTTGTTTCTGTTAGCACAGGGATAACTGTCACTTGTTGACTCGCACAAGAGACAATAATCAAACACAACAAACTCACAATCATCATTCTTTTTATCTGCATAAACTTGTTACACCTTTCACTCAGCTCAAAGCGTAGACCAAACTCCATCGAACAGAATCAACCATCGGTTAAGAACGAAGCGGTTCTTCATCCGCAATAAAAACTTTTGAACCACTGAGACACCGAGTCACGGAGTTTTTAAATTCTCTGTGTCTTCGTGTTTCAGTGGTTAGCTACACCCCATCCTTCAACGCGATCTCTGCCGCAAACTTTCCGGGCGCACCCATGATGCCGCCGCCGGGATGCGCGCCCGAGCCTGCGAGGTAATAACCGTTGATAGGCGTGCGGAAACTCGACCACTTTGTTGACGGGCGCATGAAGAAGAGTTGATGCAGGAGCAGTTCGCCGTGGAAGATGTTGCCGCCCGTGATGCCCGCGATGTCCTCCATATCCTTCGGCGTGAGCACTTGCTTGCCGATGATGGCACGGCGGATGTTGGGCGCATACCGCTCGATGGTGGAGATGACCGTTTCACCGAAAGCTTCGCGCTTGGCATCGTCCCAGCCGCCTTCGATATCATACGGCGCGTATTGCACGAAACACGACATCACATGTTTCCCCGGCGGCGCCATATCGGGGTCGATCTTGGACGGCACGATCATGTCGATGTACGGCTCTTTCGCAAAGCGACCATACTTCGCGTCGTCGTAGGCGCGCTCGATGTAATCAATGCTCGGGCTGATGGAGATCGCGCCGTTGTGCAGTGCGTTCTCGCCGGGCAGCGCGGTGAAATTCGGAAGCTCGCTTAATGCGATATTGACCTTGCCCGATGAACCACGCGTGCGGAATTTTTTGATGGAGTGGATCAGATCTTCGGGCAAATGTTTTTGTTCGACGAGTTTTAAGAACGTGACGAACGGATCAGCGGAGGAGAGGACTGCCTTTGCATAAATCTCATCGCCATTTTCCAATGCGACGCCGACTGCGCGTCCATTCTTAACGATGACCTGCTTCACCGTACTATTGACTCTGATCTCAGCCCCAAACGCTCTCGCTGAACTGGCGATGGCTTCAGCGATCCCGCCTGTGCCGCCTTTGGCAAACCCCCAGGCGCGGAACGCGCCGTCAATCTCGCCCATGTAGTGATGGAGCAACACATACGCCGTGCTCGGTGAGCGCGGACCTAAAAACGTGCCGATGATTCCACTGGCGGATTTTGTCCCCAAGAGCGCGGGAGTCTCAAACCATTCTTCGAGCATGTCCGCTGCGGATTGGGTCATGATCTTCGCAAGACCATACAATTCTTTTTCGGTCAGCGTCGAAGCGAATTGACCAAGTTTCATCAATCCTATCAAATCCTTTGGATGAAGCGAGGTTGGGTCGGGAGGCAGAATGCTCAATATCGGCTTGATGGCTTTCGCGAGGCGCGCCATGCGGCGGGCGTATTCATCGTAGGCTTCAGCATCCTTGGGCGAGTGACGATAGATCTCGCGGCGGGTGGTATCGTGATCGTCCCAGCCTGCAATGTAATCGCCCGTGCCAGTCGGTGTGAAGGTACTGGGCAATGGCAAAATTTTCATACCATGCTGGGGCAGTTTCAAATCGCGGATGATCTCAGGTCGCAATAAACTGACCACATACGAGAACTCCGTGAACTTGAATCCTGGAATAATTTCTTCGGTGATCGTCGCCCCACCGACAATATGTCTGCGCTCGAGCACAACGACTTTCCTGCCTGCGCGTGCTAAGTACGCGGCGGCAACGAGTCCGTTATGTCCACCACCGATGATGATTGCGTCGTAATTGTTAGTCATAGATAATTCCTTACTTCATTTGTGAGTTTTTCAATTCGGCGATTGATAAAAGGCGAAAAATGATTACGATATCTTTCCTGAACATCTTTTAGCTTCCAGTCATTGCCTGTAACTGTATGTCTGCAATATAGTGAACCGCAGTGACAAGGATTATCCAAAATCCAACTCGATTGTGTTGTGAATAAAGCATAATCTACAGTAATCTCTTCTCCAGCAGAAATGTCTCGACGAGTCGCCAGTGTCACTTCATCCTCCATCCAAACGTTCGAGTCGCACGAGTGATTCATGGAGCCATCAATAGTCTGGGTGATTTCAGGTCGTTCCACCAAATGCAAGCCTTCATCAATCTGGATAGCATTGTAGATTGAATGACTGGATTGAAACGCTTCAAATTCAGACTCTGTCATCACCACACCGCCGATAATGCAAATTGTCTCGCCTTTTGTGATGGGTTGGCGGGCAAACATACCATTGCCACTGACAGGCGATTCTTTGATTTCTATTCGAGCATCATTCCAGGTTTGTGGAAGATAATCTTTCATGGTTTTATTCATTTGTGCCAACCGCCGATGATGATTGCGTCGTAATTGTTTTGTGTCATAGGTTATCCTTTGAAAGAGACTTTCATACTGTCATATAATATAGAAGATGCAGTCAACTTGCCTGCACATTGGAACAAAGCAGGTGTCAAATGAAGAAAACAAAATCCGATGATGTTCCACAACTCACGCCTAAAGAGTTTCGTGATATCGCCACGCGAGTTACCAATCAAATTACTGCAATGTTGGCATATTGGAATACGGACCAGGTTTGCCTCTTTGCCAATGACGCATATCGTGACTGGTTTGGAAAGAGCGGCAGCGAAGTGATGGGGATGACATTGCAGGAACTCCTTGGTTCACCACTTTACGAGAAAAACCTTCCATACATTCTGGCTGCCTTGAACGGTGAAAAACAGATCTTCGAAAGAGAGATCCCGACGCCGAGTGGTGAAATACGATACAGCATTGCCACATATACTCCAGATATGATCGATGGGAAGGTGCGGGGTATGATCGTACTTGTTGCAGATGTAACACCGTTGAAAAAGCTCGAACATGAATTACAGGAAGCCAAAGCGAAAGCGGAACATCTAGCAACGCATGACTTTCTGACGGGTCTGCCCAACCGAGTCTTATTGATGGACAGAATTTCGCAAGCCATCGAATTTGCCAAGCGCAAGAAAACCATGGTTGCAGTAATGACCATCGATATGGATGAATTTAAGAAAGTCAACGATACATACGGGCATGGTGCAGGCGACCGCTTGCTGGTGGAAATTGCATCGAGGATGAAGAGTTCGACCCGTAGTTCCGACTCGGTAACACGATATGGAGGCGACGAATTTCTTTTACTCTCGATCCCTGAAGTGGGCACACAGGAAAACATAGAGACCATGGTCAATAGACTTTTGGAAAAAGTCCGCAAGCCATTTGAAATTAATGGTGAGGTTGTGTTTCCAACATTCAGCATCGGGATTGCTCTCTATCCTAAGAACGGAACGACTGCCAATGAATTAATTCTCAACTCAGACAAGGCAGTATATATTGCGAAAAAACTGGGGAAGAACCGCTTTGCGTTCGCGGAATAAAAATATAGCAATTTTATTTCTTCTTCCACTCAGGATCGTAAAATGGCAACTTCACCACCTTCGCAGGTGCGTGCTTGCGATGATGCTCCACTGTGATCTCCATTCTCACATCCGTGCCGATTTCATAATAAGGCTTCTCAAGGTGTGCGAGCGCGACGTACTTCTTCAACAGCGGCGACCACGAAGCCGTGGATGCATATCCCACCTGCACGTTGCCCACCATGATCGGCATACTGGCGCGGATCGCCGTCCCCGGGATTTGCGGCGGCATGCCCACTTCGGCATACAGTGCTTCCATGCCAACCCAGTCAATTTCAATGCCCATCAACTTCCATGCTGAGCCTTCCTTCTTTTCACGTTCCAACGCGCGGCGACCGACAAAATAACCAGGCTTATCGAGCGCCACTGTCCAATCGAGTCCCAACTCGAACGGCGACGACTTTTGTGCTTCGATCCACGCATGAGTTGTGGATGTGTAATCCACATCGAGCATGAACAGTCCCGCTTCGACGCGCGCCATATCGAGCGCGAGAATCCCCACGGGCAAAATCCCATAATCGTGCCCCGCTTCCATGATCGCATCCCACGCCTTGATCGCGTCCTGCGCATCCATCCAAATCTCATAACCGAGATCGCCCGTATAGCCCGTTCTTGAAATCGTGACTTCGACTCCGCTGAGCTTATTCTTCATCAGGCGGAAATACTTCAGTCCATCGAGATTGGATTCACAAATCCGATTCAAAATCACCCGTGAGTTGGGTCCCTGTAAACTGAGCGACGCCACGCTGTTGGTTTGATCCTCGAACTGCACATCGAGTCCCACCGCGTTCAGCATCAACCAGCGCAGGTTCGGCTCCGCGGCGGTGAGACGGAACGTCGTCTCATCGAGGCGCGCAACCGTGCCATCGTCGATCATCTTGCCTTCGTCATCGCACCAGCCTGTGTAATAGACTTGTCCCACACTCAGCTTGTGGATGTTACGCGTGGTGACTTTATGAAGCAGCACTGCCGCGCCGGGTCCCTTGATAATGTACTTCATCAAAGGTGTCACATCGATCAGCGCCGCCGCATTGCGGATCGCCCAATACTCGCGGTCAATCGTATGTTCATACGACCCGACGACGAAATATCCCGCCCACTTGCGCCAATTCTGCGGCTGGCACAACGCGGACGTCCGTTCATGGAAGGGGGTGTTACGTAGTTGCTGCATAAAGATTCCTTTGTTGATTATTTGGCTTTCTGCACTTTATCAGTGTAACGGTAGTATAGCCACACGCCAGCGCCTACCAGGATGATGCCCAAAGCAATCACCAACTCGTGTTCTTTGACATCTTCAAAAATCGCTGCCATCAATTGTCCAATTAAGTGACCAGCCAGACCAAATGTCAGTGCCCAGAGGAAAGCCCCGATCAAATTAAGCACCACAAATTTTTTGGGGTCTAACTTAGCCATGCCAATCATAAATGGCAGGACGGTTCGCAAACCATACATGAATCGGATTCCAAGAAAAAGCAGGGTTGTATTCCAGCCAAGTAGTGACTTTGCCTTTTCTACGTGCGGTTTCCAGGTAGGCCTATTATCAAGAAATTGGTTGCCTTTCAGGCGTCCCATCCAAAAGAAAAACTGATCGGAAGCAAAGGAGACAATGCAACCAATTAGGATGACCAGTGGTAAATTCAAATAACCGCGATGAGCCATGAATGCTCCAAGGACAAGCATGGTCTCACCTTCAACCAGCAACCCAATGATCAAGGCAGGATAACCGAACTGGGCGACGATCGTTTCTAAAGACATTTTATTTCCTGCTTGAATACTTGGCTGGCGCGAAAAATACGATCACTTGCGCCCGTTCTGCGGCTGGCACAATACGGACGTTCGTTCATGGAAGGGGGTGTTACGTAATTGTTGCATTTATGAACTGACCTTTCAAAAAGAATTTATGGTGATGGAGGTTCTGGTGCCCATGATCCTAGGAGTGGAATATTTCGCCCTGGAAAATAATCTTTCAAATGCCCAAAACCCAACCAAGGCTGTCTAATCACATATTTTTCGACTAACCATTTGGGAGAGTTGTTCAAATCCAATTTGTCGATGAGCATCAAGATGTCAATTGTGTCTTTTGGGTCTGGACCATTATTGTTAATAGTAAACGCGAAAATTGCTGACTGCCATGTAGAATAAAAGAGTATGTAATCAACATAGGTTGCATCAGCTGCCAAATTTATACTTATGCCTATTTCATCTGGTTCCCCAAACAAGCTTACCAGATCCCCAACTGTTAAAGGATAAACATTGCTAATAGATATTTGTTTTGCAAAACCATTTTCAATCGTAATGCCAACACGATTTGGAAAAGAATTTACTGGATACCATTCTGCCTGAATCCCAGATTCATCCTCAATTATTGATCTTTGTTTAATTTGATTTGACTTATTTAGAATTGCTTTTGTATCAGCTTCTGTTGTCACTCCTGGATTTATCCCGAGCCAACAAACATGAGGACAATTTTTGCTAACATCAAAGGCTTCAATGGGTGATGATGATTGGCAGCTTGTGAGAAGAAGCAAGAATAATCCTATGAATATTTTCTTCATTTGTTTTCTTTCAATGAATACTCCGCTGGTGCGAAGAACACGATCACCGTCAACTCTGCCTCAATCGAGTGGAAGCGATGCTCCACATTCTTCGCCGCATACACGATTGAGCCTGCCTGCACAGCGCGGTCTTCATCCGCGACTTTGATCTGCGCCACCCCGCTCACCACGTAATAGACCTCATCCTCCGTGTGCGGTGACTGTGAGTCAACTCCACCTGCAGGGAGGACGTACAGTCCCATGCTGAGGTCGGGGACTTTCAAGAATTCGAGATACAGTTTATTTGAATCGACTCGTTGAGCAATTATGTTGGCGAGCTCGTAGGCTTGCATGGTTTCCTCTCTTTTCATGTCGTTGCGAGGAGCGAACGGTAGTGAGCGACGAAGCAATCTCCACTTTCGACAGGGAGTTGCCTACGCTTCGACTGCGCTCGCAAAAATCGCTCGCTCCGCTCTGCGCGATAAGGATTATAGTGACACGCATTGTAAATTATATATAATTTTTGGGCAATGGATATTTGTCACCTCTTCCCCGTAATAAAAAGGAGCTGTCCATTTGTAGACAGCCCCGGGTTTTTACTTCAACTGCGCCTTGATCTTCCCGGCAGTGTCTTTATAACCTGCCAGTTTCTCGCGCTCCTTTTGGACCAACGCGGCAGGAGCTTTGTTGGCGAAATCTCCGCCGAGTAGATTCTCAAGTCGCTGAATATGTGACTCAGCTTCCTTGAGTTCCTTCTCCAAACGCGCTTTCTCGTTTGCCAGATCAACCATGCCAATCAGCGGCAGATAAATTTCCACAGGGCCGACGACGAGGGCAATTGAATCTTGAGGTTTTTCTTTTAGTAATTGGTAAATGTTAATTTGAGAAGGATCGAGTCCTGCGAACGCGGCTATGGCGGAGGATTGTTCTTTTAGCAAATCGAGCTTGTCCTTGCTGACAATTGTCGCTGCGAGTCGCTTTGACGGAGTCACGTTCTTCTCCGCGCGCAAATTGCGGATCGAACGCACGATCTCCTGGATCAATTCAAAGTCGGCGATCTTGGTCTCTTCCCAGCCTTCCAGCGGACGCGGTTCGGGCCACTTCGCCACGATCAAGGCATCGGGCCAATCTTGTGAGAGACTGGAGATTGGAGATTCGCGCAAAGCACTATGCAAGTGGCCCCAGATCTCCTCGGTCACAAACGGCGTGAAGGGATGTAGCAGGCGTAGGGACATATCGAACACGCGCGCCAGTGTATCCACGGTGCGCGCTTTGGTCGCGTCATTCTTTAGTTGCTCCTTTGCGACTTCCACATACCAATCTGCAAAATCATTCCAGATGAAATCGTAAATCTGTTGACCAGCTTGACCGTATTGGAAGTTCTGGAACTGACGTTCCACATCGCGGATGAGTTGCTGCAACTTTGCCCAGATCCATGAATCGGCAAGGGTGTAATCACCCTTACCTCCAGCCCCTCTCCCACTTTGGGAGAGGGGTGCCGAAGGCGGGGTGAGGGTACCGATCGCTGAAAGCACAAACCGTCCCGCGTTCCATAATTTATTGGCGAAGTTGCGATTCGCCTCCACTTTCTTTAAGCCGACGTTGGTATCGTGCCCGGGTGTTGAACCAACCAACAGCGTGAAGCGCAGCGCATCCGTACCGAACTCATCCATGACAGTGAGCGGGTCAATTACGTTGCCGGTCGTCTTCGACATCTTGCGTCCGATCTCATCGCGCACAAGCCCATGTAAATAAACAGTGTGGAAGGGAATCCTGCCTGTGTATTCCAAACCACTCATGATCATGCGCGCCACCCAGAAGAACAAAATATCGTAACCCGTTTCCATGTAGGAGGTGGGGTAGAAATATTTCAAGTCGGGTGTTTCATCAGGCCAACCCAATGTGGAGAAGGGCCACAACGCGGAGGAGAACCATGTATCCAACACATCCTCATCCTGATAAATGTCCTTTGATCCACAAGTTGAACATTGCGTTGGGTCTTCGCGCGCCACGGTCATATGACCATCGGGACAATACCACACCGGGATGCGATGTCCCCACCATAGTTGGCGGCTGACGCACCAGTCCTTGATGTTTTCCATCCAGTTGTAATAGGTTTTTTCAAAATGCTCGGGCACGATTTTGATTCGTCCATCCTTGACAGCGGCCAGCGCGGGTTCTGCCAACGATTCAATTTTCACGAACCATTGCGTCGAGATCATCGGCTCGACGATCTCTCCGCCGCGCTGTGAACGCGGGATGGTCGTACGATAAGATTCGATCTTGATGACAAGACCGGCAGCTTTCATATCAGCCCAGAGATTTTTGCGCGCGTCGAATCGATCCTGACCTTTATATTTGCCTCCGTTTTCGTTGACCTTGGCCTCCACGTCGAGCATCGAGATGATGGGCAGGTTGTGGCGCTGTGCAATGAGATAATCGTTCGGGTCATGACCCGGCGTGACCTTGAGCGCGCCTGTGCCGAACTCTTGTGATACATAATGATCTGCGATCACTGGGATCGCGCGGCCGAGGATCGGCACGATCACAGTCCTGCCAATGAACTTCTTGAAGCGTTCATCATCAGGGTGAACTGCCACGGCTGTATCGCCGAGGATGGTTTCAGGCCGAATCGTTGCGACGGGGATGTAGACTTCCGAAGTCTCCGTCCCCTCCGCTGCACTTCGGGGATGCTCCGCGAAGACTTCGGATGTCTCTGGCTTGAGTTTATATTTGAAATAGTACAGCGTTACATCTTCTTCCTCGTATTCCACTTCGAGATCAGAGACAGCGGTCTTGAGTCCCGGCGACCAGTTGATAAGACGCGGTCCGCGATAGATCAGTCCCTTTTCATAGAGGCGCACAAAGGCTTCCCGGACAGCGCGGCTCAGACCTTCGTCCAGGGTGAAGCGTTCGCGGCTCCAGTCACAGGACGCGCCGAGTCGTCGAATCTGATTCGTGATCATGTCACCATATTTGTGCTTCCACTCCCAGGTGCGTTTGATGAATTCGTAACGTCCGAGCTCTTCGCGTGTCACTTCTTCTTTTTGCAAGAGGTCGCGTTCCACCATAAGTTGCGTGGCGATGCCGGCGTGATCGGTGCCGGGCACCCACAACGTGGAGAAACCCTTCATGCGGTGATAGCGGACCATGAGGTCTTCGACGCTCACGAACATGGCGTGCCCGATGTGCAGTTCGCCCGTCACGTTGGGTGGCGGGATCGAAATGACGAACGGCTTTACGTTCGGGTCGAAGCCGGGCTGGTTGGGGTCGTTGTGGGGCTTGAAGAATCCGCCCGTTTCCCACATCGCATAAATGCGCGCCTCGGTGGATTTGAAATCATAAGCTTTGGGTAATTCCTGTTTGGTCATTCTCGCTCCTTCTAAACCTGTTTTATTTTTCGGGATAAACCGAGCTTCTAATGGATTGCTCCAGCGAAAAAGAGGGCTCCCAGCCCAACTCGCGCCGGATCTTTTCAGACGAGCAGGGTTTGTCGATATTAATATCTGCAAGGTGGCGGATGCCTGGATCAAGCCGCAATACGCGCAGCATCTCCAGCAAGCCATCCATTAATTTCACTCCAGCTCCTGAAAGCGGAATGATCATTGCCTTCTTTCTCATCACCCGCAAAACGGTCTGCGTGAAATCAACCATCCTGATGTTCGTACCGGTGACAATATACCTCTCGCCACTGCGGCCCTGCGTGAGAGCCAGTACCACTGCACGCGCCACATCGCGTACATCCACGAAGCTGTTGATATATTGAAGCATCGGCAGCACCGGCAGAAGGCGGATGGCGCGTGCGGTCCGGTCAACATCCTGCGAGCCGGGTCCCAGAATTACACTGGGGTTCAAGATAATCACGCGCATTTTTTCACTGACCTCTTTTAATTCCATTTCGCTGGTTACTTTGCTGTACCCATACATGTCGTTGAGGCGTTTCCGCTCCATGTTTGTCGGCAGCATGGTTTCATCCGTGATCTGCGGCGGGCGATATTCCGTTGCGGAGATGGAACTGATGAAGATGAAATTACGACAGCCCGCCGCCAGCGCGGCTTGCAGCAGGTTGCGCGTCCCGATCACGTTGGACTGAAAGATGGCATCCGCATCCGATTGGCGATACGAGACCAGTGCGGCGTTGTGGATCACGGAGTCAACGCCTTTGAGTTGGTCTGCAAAGGTTTCGGGCCTGGTCAACTCACCCGTCATCCAGCGGATGCGTTCCAGCCTTTCGAGTTGCAGACAGGTCTTACGCTGTGTCCGCACCAGGACGCGTAGTTCTGCCTCGGGGTCATGCTCGTGGATTGCCTTCACGATATATTGCCCAAGAAAACCAAATCCGCCGGTGATGAAGTAGGTTGCCGTCATCGCGTCTCAGTGGATTTGAAACCATAGGCTTTCGGTAATTCCTGTTTGGTCATTCTTGCTCCTTCATAGTTTTGCTGTAACCTACCCAGCCAAGTTCGGCATTTTCACGAGTTCCAAGACATTCATATAATTCGCCGGCATGTTGCTGGATGTGCCTGATGTTGATGAACTGCAATTCGAGTTTATTGACCGGATACCAATGGAAGCCCGATTCTGCCTCCAAATTCGTGACCGGGACTCGCTCCAGGACCTGTTTCTCGGCAAAAGCCAGATACTCGAGCACTTCATCTTTTGTGAAGGGTATATCTCCGTCTGGGTCATGATGCTTTTCCCATGGGACAAAATCCTTCTCGGCATTTTGTAAATAAAAATGGACGTAGAAGATAGTATGATAGGACTTGCTCCAAAATTTAAATTTGTCATTTGGATCATTCCACACACTCTGCGGACATTTTAGGATGACTTCCTTTAGCATGGCAAGCGCCGCGAGAAATTGAGATTGGATGACTTGTTTTAGATCCATTCGTGCTCCTTATGTCATTGTTTCGGGCTGTCGCCCTCGCAATGACATACTTAAAATAAAACACGCCTTGTCCAACAAGAGGACGACAAGCGTGTCGCGGTACCACCTCAATTTCCCGCCCAAGGCGGGACACTCTGTGACCGACTATCATCGGTCGATGCTGTAACGGGCAATCCCGTGCCGTTCTACTCTTTTGTAAGTCACGTTTGAAACGTGACTTACAAAATTTCTTCGGCAAACAATCCAGACGACTTCAGCGTTGCTTCCCTGCGGAGACTTCCACCGTTCGTCTCCTTCTCTATCAGATCACTTCACGCTTACTACTCCTGAATGGCTGGGATTATATGCGTATCTCGTTAAAAATTCAAGATGGGAGCAACGACAATTCGAAAACCAAAGTTGTGACGGCGAGCATCTGTTGTATTGACGCCACGTGTCGCGCAACGAACATCAATGCTTTTTCTGAGAAAAGAACCTCCTCGTAACACACGAGAGCCATCTGTACTCAGAAGTTCGCGCCCATCATCAACATTGTAAGGATAATCTGTAAATAGACTCTGTGTCCATTCCCAAACATTTCCTGCCATATCAGCGGCCCCGTATGGGCTATCACCTAACACTACGTATTTATCAACTGGTGTCGTTCCACCTTTATTGCTTTCGAAAGAGTTGCACATAGCGTTGTTAAATTCATTACCCCATGGCCATTCATTACCAAATTCGCCGCGTGCGGCTTTTTCCCATTCTGCTTCAGTTGGTAACCGAAATACATATCCTCTTGGTAATTCTGTACCTTTTCGTTGATTTAACCACTCACAGAAAGCTAAAGCATCATGCCAATTCACTTGTACTACAGGGTGATTGGGTTTGTCTATAATGGTGTCATTCGAGCCAAGTGGATGACGCCATTCAAATTCTTTTTGATTATCAAAAAGGGCCCCTGTTTTAGGATTCCAACCACCTTCTTTTTCGGCAAATGTTGTGTATTGTGATGCTTGAATGAAATTTTCAAATTCAGCATTTATTACAGGAAATTTGCCAATCCAATAATCTTGCTTAATATCTACAACATGTTGCTCCTTTTCATTATTATTAGCTTGTCTATTCTCCTTGCGCGAGCCCATAAGGAACTTGCCTTTGGGAACAAAGACGAAGGGAATATCTCCCCAATTTTGTATTTGTGCAGTCTCCAACGTTCCTTCAGTCTGCAACGTCGCGTCTTCCAAAGTTTTTTCAAGCCTGCCTATTATAGGCTTTTCTAACACTTCTTCAATAATTACTTTTGTTTCTTTTGGTGTCTCAACTACTGGTGGCGCGACCACATACATCAATCTGCTTACCACATCAAGCGTAAAACCATCGGCGAACCGTAGAATTGTCTTCAAAACTGCTCTCATTGGCGGATTGATATCATCCTTAAAACTGGCAGCAGCAGGTTCGTCTCCGCCAGCCATCTTGAAGGCGTTTTGCACTAATTCGTAACGTAATTGAGGATCGGGAATACCATATACTCGTGTACGGAATTTTGGCGCAGCCCGCATTAGCACTTCCCAACGCACGAAGTCATCATAATCTACCCCACCAGCCTGTCCTGTGTTCTGCCACATCGCCCAGCGCAACCGCAAATCGTTCAAAAAGGTCTTCACTTTGCGCGGGTTGGCTTCCGCCCCTGCGGTAATGATACGCCAATGTTCCACCAATGCTTCGTCTTCCACGTGTTCCTGTACATAGGCGTTCATGTCTTCTTCGGGAATGGGCGGCAATACGAAACGCAGTTGGATCAACTTCTCGATGTAATCGCCAACATTTTCACCCTTGACTCCTGCATCGTTATAATGCTTAATGACCGCTTCCTGAATGATCTCTGTGTCTGCTCCCAAGACGAATGCACAGCCGTCTTTATCAAGAAATAATTTTACAGCTTCGAGAACCTGGACAACCTTTTCAGGCAGACAGCGATCAAGGTCATCAATGAAGACAACCAATGCACCTTTGGTTTCATCAATCTTCCTAAAATCGCCTTTTCCATGTACCCAGCATGCCAGTAGTTCTTCAAATGCAGAGTTGAAATGGTCAAAGAACGCAGTATGAGCGGCAAAGGGGGTTTCGGTTTTATATTTATTGAGATCAGCGCTGATTTCCACACCCCCGAATTTCAGTTTGAACATATTCAGGAAAGTTGCAAGAACATCATATCGTGGCGCAACTGGGTCGAGGACTTCGCTCCATAATTGTTCGCCAAAGCTTCCCTGCCCCATTGTGTTCAAGATTACTCGTACAAGTGCTACAAGTAGTTCATCTTCATCGTTATACTTCCATGCATCGAACCAGACAGTTTTGCATTTTCTGAAACTTTTAGCGGTTTCCCCTTGATTGGCAAATGATGGTTTAATCTTTCCATCCAACTCATCAAGCAGTTTCTTAACGCGTTGAAGCAAGGTTGTTTTGCCTGATCCCCACTTGCCACTGACGCCGATTGTCAATGGTGTGCGTGTGGTCGGTTCCGCAATCAGGCGCGCCAATGTAATGGCAAACTGGTCAAAATGAAAGCGGGCAATATCCGTTTCACGCAATGGCGAATCAGAGAGTATCTTCGGTGTTGACCAAGGCTTTTGATTGTTATCAGCCATAGAGCCCCTCACAAGAGGAAGAGTTTGATTTGGAGATTATAATCCCAATAAAGGAACATACTGCACAATGCTCTCTCCCCTCGACTTCCTCCTCGCCGGGTTAGCCGCGCTTGCCGCGTGCGTGGTCAATGCCCTCGCCAGCGGCGAGCCTCTCTACTGCTGTAGGGTAAGGAGGTAGAATTATCCAAATTCATTGATCGGAGATGACGCGTGACCCTTGCTGATTTTAATTGGGACGGATATTATCAAAAGATCCAGGGACGCAGGCCGCGGCAATTGTTGCTGGATGCGCTTGAGAAATATCCATGCTGAATCCAAAAATATTGATGACATCCAGCAGTCTGGTTCTTGGGCTGGCAGGGATCTTTGCCCTGTTCGTGCCGGATGTTGTGCTTGCAGTGCTGGGCACGTTGGTCACAGCAGAGTTATCTGTGCTGGTTCAACTATCGGGTGCATTGTACTTTTCCTTTGCGCTGATGAATTGGACTGCCAAAGACAGTGCCATCGGCGGCATCTACGCGCGTCCTGTCTCGCTGGGGAATTTTGGTCACTTCTTTATTGGCGCGCTTCTTCTGATCCGATATCAAATCTCTAATGAGATCAATGTATTCATATTATTGGCGCTGGTGACGTATGTGATATATGCCTCGCTTTTTTACTGGCTCGTTTTTCGCGCAACTGGAATGGAAGGTCGCAAGCCTTAACACGGATATGACCTAAGGAGCGTACCTATGGATATTTCATTCGAGCAGGAGATCAAGAAATTCTTTGCCCAAAAGGCCATCAAGTTTTCCGATGCTTCGTCGTCCTACGAACAATTGGATTTCACGATCTACGACAGGCAGGAACAACCATCCTTCCATGTGGATGTCAAAGAGAAGCGTCAAAAATACAACTTGAAGAACTGGCCCCAATTTGCCCCGGAAGCGGATCTGTTCGTGCTGGATGATCTGACCGTCCGCAAGTGTCTGGCACATGCGCCCCAGAGCGGGATTCTGATCCGTGATAATCTTCGTGAAAAATATATTTTCTTCTCGGTTGTGGATCTGGCGCTCATGCCGCGGCTGAGGGTGAACCGTCCGATTAACCGGAATCAGCCTGACGTCAAAGGGAAGTGGCTCATCAATCTCCAGAATGGGAAATCCACCTCATCACTTGATAAAGCCATTTTCAACATCCGCTATTATTTGCGAGACATGAATGTGATCCTCTTTGATACCCTGGAATGTTATGGAAACTTCGTAGATGAAAAAATCGAAATCGGTGGTGTGGTTCGCAAACCCATATATTGGGATAAAGATGTGAAGAGCACCAGATAGTCTAAAAGCCCAGACTATTACAATACTTGCTGATTTGCATCCTGTAGCTTAGCTAAATATAGATTTAGTAAATGCAATTTCTGCCCACTTAAAATTCTTGTAGAGCTTAGCCTCGGGTGAGGAGCGAAACTTTCCATGACTCCATCTGATTTCAATATGAAAATTAGCAATATATGATGCTTTGCTCTTTTTGTTTTTATATTCGACTTGGATATTCACAACGCTTTGCTTTTTTTCCAGATCAGGAACAGCTTCGACACTTACAATTTCCCATTCCTTTTTCCATTCGGTGATGGATGGGATAATAACAGCATAATCATACTTACCGCCAGAGCCTGCCAATATATATTCGACTGAATTTATTCGAAATAGAGATTTAACTAAATGCTCTGTAACTGCTGTGCGTGAGTCGCCTGTTCTTCCTTTTTGGTAGCTCTGATTAAAAATTGCCGCAGATGTTGTGGCAACATCTTTGCACATTTTTAGATATTGTTTGTTGAAACTCGTTTTCTGAGTGTCTGATAGTTTTGTGATTTCTAATTGAAGTTCTTCCCTAAGTTTCGGCGTTGCAGTTTTTTCAAAATCTTCAACAGATGATGGGAAATGAACCAGTCTTATGTCGCGTACAGATGAATAAAGAGATTGATAGCCTTCGGGGTCTACGTGTAAATACCAATTTTCAGAACGATCAGGTGCCACTTTTCCTAATGGAACTTTTTCGAAAATGTTTATCGGAGATAAATTTGAGACGATATTGCTTTCCGCTTTTACCGATACAGGCGTATTCACTGCAATTAAATCTTGTGCACCAGAATTAGTTTTCGCTTGTTTTTCAGGACCCGACCATTTTAAGTATTTGACGTTTTTGAACAGTGGATATTCTTTTCGAAGCTTTTTTCCTAGATTGTGTAGGCGCGAATATAGACGAGAGTTCTTGGGATGTGTAAACTCGACCTTGAATCTATCGTATTTTTCAGGTGAAAGGGTCCCCTCAAAATATCGTTTTATATCGCTGTAAGTTAAGTCCAATGGGTCATTAATGCCCAAAATGCCAAAACCAACTGATAGTTCAGAGCTTTCTGTTTTTTCACTAGGCATATAGGTTTTTCCTTTTCCTTCAATGCGTCTTCTTGCAAGCTCACAATATTTTTTGGAAATATCAAAGCCAATATAGTGTCGGCCCCGTTTTTTTGCTACGACGCAAGTGGTGCCTGAACCAACAAAAGGATCAAGGATAACATCACCTGTATACGAAAACAGATCAATAACCCGTCTGGCTAAAGGTTCAGAAAATGGTGCTGGGTGTTCAACCCTTGTTGCTGATTCTGCCGGTAAATCCCAGATAGACAGTGTGCCATCCATAAACTCAGTAGAACTAATTTTTGATTCTCCATCATCTGGTCGAGAATAAGATTGTTTTGCAAAAACCAAGAGGTATTCGTGAACATCCCTTGGTCTGGGCGATTTTGCACTTTTCCAACTACCCCATGCGACATTCCCGCTGGCTCCTTTTGCTTTTTGCCAAATTATTTCCCCCATCGGTAGAAAGCCTACTTTCAGATGAACGCCATAGAAGAAAGCATGTAGAGGTATGTAGGGTTTGCGCCCAAGGTTCGCAATATTTACAACATACCTCCCTCCAGGTCGTAGAACTCGATATACTTCCCTAGCTACATTTTCTATTAGATTTAGATACTCTTTCAAATTAATATCATGATCGTAAACTTTGCCAACATTGTAAGGAGGCGAAGTGAATGCTAACCCAATGCTATTATCGGGAATAATAGCCATGTTTTCTGATGATTGACAGTGAATCTTATCAACCCAATCTCCAAGTTGAACTTCACCTACTATAAGCTCTTTTAAGGGAATTTCTTGGGAGAAAATTGATTTGAACAGATTGTCATCATATAAGTTGCGATTATAAAAATCAGAAGAATCGTGGGACTCTCGTTTGCCCACTCCAAAGGTGTATGTTTTTGTTTTTTTCATTTTATGTTTAGGAGAATTTTATTTTTAAGATTATAGCATATTTGTTCTGAAAAGTTATAAATCTATGACCTGCTTGCATTTCAACAATATAAGATACAAATGTATCTTTTTTTGAAGATAAAAACACCCTGCGCCGTTTCCTGTTGAATTGCCGCGTCGCTTGATTCAACTCTATACCTTCAAAGGCGATATCATTCTTGACCCCTTCATCGGCAGTGGCTCCACCGCGCTTGCGGCTTTGGAGTCCCAAAGAAAATATGTTGGTTATGATGTTGACCCCGCCTACATAAAGATCGCCGAAGCCAGGATCGCCGCCAGCCAAAAATAATCAACCCCCTCCCGCGCGGGACGGAAGATCGAAACCCTGCTCCCATAATCCTGCAAATCACACATCAAGGAGCAGGGATGGAGAAGATGTTATTCAAATCGCAGTTCATGATGCGAATGGCGATTTTTTCATGTCAGTGGTGATCCACGCGTGGGACGATGGGAATGGTGCGGAACTCGCGCGCCATTTCAATAAAGCGCGTGACGGTGGTCTCGAACATCAGCTTCCCGAATTCAGGTGTAGCCGCGGCCGCGTCGCCACAAATGCCTTCTTTTGAGAAGCGGCTCCACCAATCCTGCCAGGAATACGCGCTCGGTTCGGGATAATCCCAATTGAAATATTTCAACTTGAGTTGACCAATGTCGCGTTTGGCTTTATCCATTTGCACAAGTTCGGGGAAACTGTGCAACATCATGGCGGTCTCATACTCGCAGGCGTGACCGACACTCCCCCACCCGCCTTTGCGATTGGCATCCAACACATCCTGAACCAGCGCGGGATTCACTGCAGCGTTGATGGTTGTATTCGCGCAGATAACGCCTGTTTCCAGCACAACTTTACGCGCCGCCAATTCGCAAATGGATTGGTTCGAGCCATGTCCGTTCACAATGAAGATGTGCGTGAACCCATGCCGCGCAACCGAGATCGCCACCTGCGATACATACGCGAGGCACACCTCCATATCCACTGAAAGTGTGCCGGGGAAATCCATATGATGATTATCCAGCCCAACCGGGATGGTGGGCGTGACGAGCAGGTCGCCTTCAGCGCGCCGTCCACATTCCCATAGCACGGACTCAAGAATGTCATTATCTGTCGAAATCGGCAGGTGTGGCCCATGATCCTCCACCGTGCCGAATGGGATAACAACAACCGGCTGGGGTTTGTGTGCGATCACATCCTTTATTTCGGGCCAGGTCAAACGGTCGTAACGCCATTGAATTTCAGATGCCATATCTACCTCCGGGAGCTTGGGATAATGTTTTCATTCCCCAATTTAACACAAAACCACAAAAGGTATTAATACCTCTTCCAAATAACGACACAAACAACCCTACGGTATCCAGTTGATCGCACTCGTGCTCCCTCCTGTATTAGGAATCAATAAAGTTAATTCTGAACCATCCAGATTCATCACGAAGATGCCGTTGCCGCTAAAACTTGCGATGTGGGCATTATCCGGTGAGAGATCAGCAAACAAGTTCAACGCCTGTATATGAGTTAATTGTATGGGCACACCGTCGGTTACCGGCACGGTCCACCATTCAGATGGA
>Ga0180069_1000029_pt1 | contig 36630 bp, 35 predicted proteins | sample EasRivERM_16_10D_2_FD_121793 | JGI IMG/M metagenome (GOLD analysis project Ga0180069, IMG submission 121793) | Soil microbial communities from meander-bound floodplain in the East River, Colorado, USA - East River metaG ERMLT231B'_16_10D | ecosystem: Environmental > Terrestrial > Soil >...
ACTGTTCTGCCGTCATTGCGGTTGGCAACGATTGTGCCAATGGCTTTAATGACCAGGCGTGAGATAGTTTTATTTCGATTGTCAAAGGGCAGGTTTCGGCGTTGAGTCGAAGCGGCTTTGATCGCAATCCTGTCGTTCACGCGCATGGACATGACATCGCTGATGTAGCGGTTATGGTATCCGTTCTCCCAAATCCCCTCCGCCAGAAAACGCCCGGTCTGGTCAGCGGGGTCCCAGTCATCCCAATACGCGCCCACAAGCCAATAATTGATTTCCTCCTGTGTGCGGTATGGCGATCCCTTTGGCTCAGAGACCATGCCTGCACGTTCATTGCCTGCGCCCCAGGCTTCGAGTGAAATTTCCGGGAAGGACTTTTTGCCGGAACGAAATTGTCCCACAGTCTCGGCGTAAAATTTAGCGGTCAAACCACCAGAAGGTAACTTGATTTCAAGATGAGCGCGATTGACCTGATCCAGGTTCAAAAAGGTATCTGGACGAATCCAAAATAGACCTATCGTAAGATTGACGTTGGTCTGTTTGACAGTAAGCGCCTCATCGAACGCCCGCAGAAACTGTTTCTTCCCCAATGGGTTTTCTTCCAACGCCAATCGGAAGACCTGCCACAGCCGCCTGACATCTTTTGTGTCTCTTGAATCTTGATAGGAAAAAAACCAGGATTTCAAATTGTTCAAAACAGGAACACCATTGAAATCCTCCGGCACTTCGCTTTGTAATTCGAAATGTTGCTTCATGCGCACCAGGATCGCAAGGCGCTGATCGTAGCGTATGCCCCGATTGAAAACGCCGAAGAAGGTGAATGGATCAATCTCTTTCAGAAGAAAACGCGCTCCATCATTATCCTTATCATTGAGCGGCGTGATGACATATCCCTCCGCGCGGAGAGTCTCCAAAAAGGAAATCAGCTCTCCCTGTCTTTTTCCCCAGCCAGCCAGTTTTTTTGCCAGTTCTTGATAAAACGGAATCCAGGTAAAGGACTGTGCGGTCATCGTTTCTCTTTAAATAGTTGGATGCTTTTGAGTAAGCGAATTTTAGCATACAGTCCATCGCCTGAACCGAGGACTGTTTGCCTCTTTATCCAGGTCGGTAACGAAAGATTGTCTTGAGGAGGGAAAAATTTGAATTGGTATAATCGATTTACAAAAGAGGCTACAGATGTCAAATAATCCCATCCCGGTGTTCGAAGCGTGCGGCACATATAAAGAAGTTGGAAAACAAATCGGGGCACAGTGCAAACCTCAAATTCTTAGCATGCTTGCTTATCTCCGTGAAAAAGTCCCTGCCGGCTTCAGTTGGGAACAGCTGCTCAGCCACAGCAGAGATTTTCTTGCACCGAGTCGCGTGGTCTATCCACGGTATGTTGAAGAATTGGAAGGCATAGCTGAAGGGTCAGGGGTTCAATTTGATGAGATTTTCTTGTCCATGTGTGAAGAGTTATGGGAATCGCCCGTCTTGCACGGTTGTACTGATATGGCCGCGCGCGGTCGCGCGACATTGGATGGAACCACTTTGATCGCGCATACGAACGATCTTTCTGCCTCAAGTGAATCCCGTTTGGTGATTCTCAAAATTCAAGCTGGAGATGAACCGGAAATTTTGGCGGTCTCATCCGGAGGCGTGGCGATCAGCGCCGGATATAACGCCGCGAAGATCAGCCTGACCGGGAACCAGCTTAACAGTAACGATGTCCGTATGGGTGTGCCGCGTTTATTGGTGGTCCGTGCAATTTTGGGTTCACGTACATTGAGCGAAGCCATGACGCATTGTCTGCTCCCTGAGCGCGCTTCGAGTTACAACAATGTGCTTGCCGACGCGAGCGGAGAGGTGTATTCCATGGAAGGTTCAGCCACGGATTGCGAAGCGATCTATATCGAGAAGGATGTGATGGCGCATGCGAACCATTACATCAGCCCGGCGATGCGGCGCTTCGAACTGGATCGGTCTGACAATGCCAATTCGATCATCCGTCACAACCGCGCTGAATATTTGTTGCGCGAAAACTATGGAAAAATAACGCCAGACCTTTTTCGCAAACTGTTGGCGGACCACGCCGGGTATCCCACATCCATTTGCAAGCATGGAGTGACGAGTGTCACTGTTTTCAGCATCATCATCCAGGTGGAAACGCTCAAAGCCTGGATCGGGCGCGGCTTTGCATGTAAGACCGAGTATAGTGAATACCAACTTGAGCCGTATTAGCGAAGCGGGGATTAAACCAACGTCATTGCACACCCATCGGCACGCGGATCGCTTCCGGCAGTCAACACACCAGTAGCGGAGTCACGAAGAATTACCTGACCTTTGCCGAACAAGGCACGCTCGTAACCAGAGACAGGGTAAACGGGATGCCCCATCTTTTCCAATCCTGAAACTGTCTCTTGCGGCATACCCTCTTCCAACGCAACCTGACCACCTGTTTCCTCCACGTCAATGCAAAAGCGCGGCAGATCGAGCGCGGACTGTGGATCAAGTCCATTGTCCCCGAGCGCAGACAATACTTGCACATGTCCCTGCGGTTGCATGAATCCGCCCATCACGCCGTAAGAGGCATAAAGCGAGTCGTCCGCTGCGCGCGTGACCATCGCGGGGATGATCGTGTGATAGGGTCGTTTGCCGGGTGCCAGTGCGTTGGGATGATCTGGATTCAGGTTGAAGTTATACCCGCGATTCTGAAGTGTGAAGCCAAACCCTTTTGGAACGATGCCTGTACCAAAGCCCCAATAATTGCTGTTGATGAATGAACAGGCATTGCCGAATTTATCCACCACGCTCAGGTACACGGTGTTCGATGAATTCGTTGGTGTGCCATGCCTTTGATCGATGGTGGCGCGCTTCGAGTCGATCAACTTGCGGCGTTCATCCGCATATTCTTTGGATAACAATTCCTGCACAGGAATATTCGAGAACTTGGGATCGGTTACATACCAACGCGAATCCGCGAAGGCGAGTCGCAAGGCTTCGATCATGAGGTGTAATCGTTCAGCCGAAAGTGATTTAAGCGCTGCGAGATCGAACCCTCCGAGTAGATTCAATGCGATCAAGGCCGTGATGCCCTGTCCATTGGGCGGACATTCATACACGCGCAAGCCGCGATACGTGACGGAGATCGGCTCTTCCCATGTGGAACCATGTGACGCGAGATCCTCTGTGGACATACATCCGCCCGCCTCTTTGATCACGCTGACGATTGCTTCTGCAATTTGACCTTGATAGAACGCTGACACCCCTCCGCTGGCAACTTCCTCAAATGTCCGCGCCAAGCCCGGGTTACGAAATATTTCACCCGCATTGGGACCGCGACCATCAATGGTTAATTCATGCCCATTGAGCGCGGACTTTAATTGACTTTCCACGCCGCGCTGCCAGGATAACGCTGTAATCGGTGCAACCGGGAAACCCTCGCGCGCGAGTCGAATCGCAGGCGCGAGGATCTCTGTCATCGCGAGTGAGCCATGTTTCGCGATCAAGTCAAACCAACCCGCGCAGGCGCCAGGGACGGTGATTGTGTGGGCATGGAAAGGTGGGATATCAGTTGAGAATCCGTCTTTCTTTAGCCGATCAAGCGTAAGCGACGCGGGAGCGCGTCCAGATCCGTTGAGAGCCGTGACTCGTTTTGTATCCGCTGAATAATAGAGTGCGAACATGTCCCCGCCAATCCCAGTAGAAGTTGGTTCGGTCACATTGAGCGCCGCGCCCGCGGCGACTGCGGCATCGGCGGCATTACCACCTTTCAAAAGAATCTCAACCCCTGCGGCTGTAGCGAGAGCCTGTGAGGTGGCGACGATACCATTGCGACCATAAACGGAGGAGCGGCGTGAGTTGAAAGTTGGGGTGGTCATAATGGTTGTATTGTAGCAAATTTCAAGCACTAATCGCCACCACCACCCTCGCCTCCACCCTCACCATTCGGATTGTTGCTGTCGTGACACGCAACACAAGTAGCCGTGTGCAATGTTTGTGTGTGGCAATCGCGGCATGTCCCACCGCCGTGATTGACTCCACTGCCGCCTTCGTCTGCGATGCCAGGATGTGAACCGTTGAAGCGTGCCGACCAATTATTGGTTGTGTGGCATTGCGCGCAATCGAAGCCAAATAAACCGGCATGATAGGCGGGATCGCCATGACAGCTTGCACAGGCAGTTGATAATCCAATGAACTGACCTGTCGAATGACAGCGCTCACAAGCCAAACTCACATGTGCGCCATTTAGAGGGAAATTGCTCTTGTTGTGATCGAAGGTTACTTTATCCCAATCAGTGGGTTCATGACATGCAGAGCAATCCGTGCCATATTGCCCACTGTGGTCATCATCTTTTTGATGACAGGAGTAGCAATCCAACGGCGTGCCTTTATAACCCCCGTTTTGATGACATGACTCGCAGGCAACTTCCCGGTGCTTGCCCTCTAACTTGAATATCGAAAGATTGTGATCGAACCTGGCTGGCTTCCAACCATCGGTGGTATGACAGGCCGCGCAGTCCGAACCAAACCTGCCTTCATGAGGCTCGTCGGCGCGATGGCAGGCTAAACAGTCTTGCGGAGCAGATTGCAGATCAATAATTGTGCGCGCATCAAGATGACATTGTGTGCAAATCACATTTATATGTTTGCCCATCAACTGAAATGCAAAACGGTTGTGATTGAAATCATCTCCGTAGCGATCCACGCCATCGTGGCAGGCGCGGCAGTCTGCGCCGAAGGCGAGCAGATGGGCTTGGGTGAAGGAAAGGTCCATTTCGCTGTGGCAGGCTTGACAGGAGTCTGGTGCGAACGTGGATATGTCGCCGTGATGGCAATCATCACAAGTGAATGATTTATTTGCAGCGGTACGTTGATGTCCGTTTAATGAATATCCCACCGCTTCGTGAGGAAACAGCGCATCCTCCATGACTGTGAGTTGGGCATCCGCACCGCGATGTTCTGGATGACAATGGCGGCAACTTAAGTTCGGGTTGTCATGCGTCAGCTTGCCGTGCATGGAGGCCACACTTTGCATTTCAGATGCGATAACTGTATGGCATACTGCACAGCGATCTGCCATCTTTTCTGAGTCCCAAAGCGCGCTATGACAGGCTTTGCAATCCCTGCCGATCTCGGAATGCGAGGTGACTCCGCCCAATATCTCGCCACTTTTTGCGCTTAATGGTCCGGGGTTAAACATCAATCCGCCGCTCGCGTATGCATAACCGGCTATCACAAACGTTGTGATCAGCACGGCAATAATACCGGTTCCCGTCAAACATCCCAAACGATTGCTTTGCATTTTGTCTCGCCTTCTATTTCAGGAAAGTTGCATAGTATAGGGCTGCGCCGATGTGAACAAATGCAGATATGAACAACGCCATGCCAATTGGGATATGGATCGTATGCCATAGCGCCATGAGTCGCCGTGCCTGTTTGATGGTTTCTTGTGAGAGTGTGTCTTCAATTTCCAGCCCATCCATAGTGCGTGGGATGCGGGTGAAGATATAACGCCCGATAAATCCGCTTACGACGATAATGACCGTTAGTAATGTGGTTGCGCCGGCAATGCCGTTGAACTTCCAGGAGGTGTGAAGTAAAACCATGTAAGGTCCAACAAGCCCGGTAAAGATGTGGAGTTGGAGCCAGGTGGACATTCTGCCCCAGCGCACACTGCGGCTTCGTTTTCTTAAACTGTACAAGGTTTCGGTCGTGAGCATGAAAATAAAACCGATAATTCCGATGCTATGACCGAACAATTCACTGGCAGGCGGAATCATACGCGTCAAAAAGACGACCAATCCATATAACCCCGTAATCAGTATCATTGCCAGCAACGCCAGCCACAGTTCTCGATTCCCTCGAAGCATATGTGCCCTCCCGGCATTAATGCAAATTCAATTCTCTATTTTGATATTTGCCCAAAAAGCCGCGATGATTTCACCAGCTTTTGCATTGGGCGCCAGCAAACTATCACGGATCAGTGAAATATCCACATTCTCTGAAATGATCTTTTCAAGCGGGAAAGATAATTTCTGGTCGCCCATTACGATTGCGCCAAGCAAAGTCTTTTCGCCAACGGCCAACCGCAGGCGATTTACTTCGAAGCCTGTCTGCGCGGTCATTGCATCGGGCAACTGTCTCCAGGTTTCGCTATCGCCGCGCGCGATGCCGACCATATCCGCATCTTTGCCGCGTCCAACGGTGCCAATGATCGTGGTCGTTAGCCCTGCCAGGCGGGTTACATTGAAAGGTGGAGCCTTGATGTAGGCAGTCTTTTTTTCCGCCATGTTCAAGCCGGCCGTATAGCCTTGTTGGCGTGCCGGTCCCCACAAACTATCCATGATCGAACGCCCTGTCATTGGGTCATACACTTGTGCCACATCACCTGCCGCATAAATATCAGGGTCGTTCGTCTGTAAATATTCATTGACCAAAATGCCGCGTTCCACTGCAAGCCCGGATTGTTTCGCCAGATTTGTACGCGCCTGAATACCGATCGCATATGCGACCAGGTCACAGAGCAAAGTTCTTTCATCCGCCAAACGGACACCATGCACTTTACCGTTTTTGCCGGTTACTTCGATGAGTTCTGCATGGTAATGTAATATTACGCCTTCTTCCTGCAGGCGGTGCTCGATGATCTTCGATTCCTGCTCATCGAGAACATTGCTCCAGTAGCGATCACCGCGCAGTAAATAGTGGACCTTCATGCCGCGTGCGACAAAGCCTTCCACCAGTTCGAGCGCCGTGATGCCACCGCCTACCACCACGGCTGTTTTGCCGCGGCGGGCAAATTTCAAAATATTTTTTGCATCATCCAAATGATCTAGTTTTAAAACACCTTCAAGGTTTGCTCCGTGTATATCCAAAGGTGTTGCTTGTGCGCCGACTGCGATGAGTAATTTATCGTACGAGATCTGTGTTTTGTTATTCAACTCGAGTGCATCTAACTCTCGTTGAATATTTAATACACGTCCCTTGATGAAGTGGAAATTCATCCGGCGATAATCATCAGGTGTACGGGGGAATAATGCTTTATCATGGAGTTCGCCTGTTAAGTAATAAGCCAGCCCTGGGCGTGAATAGAATCCATGCGGATCATCACCGATCATGGTGATGGAGTTTGTAGGGTCAATGGATCGAATCGCTTCGATTGCTGCAATCCCTGCCACGCCGGAACCAATAATGACGTATTTCATATCTTCCCCGTTACAAACAAATCAGTTTTTTCAAAACGGAGCACCCCGCGCGGACAGCGTGCCACGCATTCACCGCACGTCAGGCATTGACTATGTATTATCGGTTCCCCGAGCCAGGCATGCGCCCGAACATCAATGCCGATCGGGCAGTTATAGGTGCAAATTCCACATTGGACACAACGCGCGGAATCGGGCACTATATGTCCCGACGCGAGAACCGTATGTTTATCCGCATCACGTTTGAAAAAGGATAGCAGGCTCATATTTAATTAGATGTCGCTCCAGATCGGAAAAGGTTATGGTTATTACTTCAACATTATGAGGTATTTGATAAATAAAAACAATTGACGAAAGTCATTGATGTTTGTGCTTGTTAAAGGAATGCGACATTACCGCTCCGATTCCCTTTATTTATTTGTCTCACCTATGAAATAAAAAACAGAGCTGCTTCACAGCAACTCTGTTTGGTTCGCAAAACTTAAGCCGATGGGTTTAGTCTTACGATACAGGCACCACATTGGCGGCTTGCAGACCTTTGGGGCCATCCTCGACGGAAAACTCCACCTTCTGTTCAGCCTCGAGCTTGCGGTAGCCCTCCGACTGAATGGCGCTGAAGTGCACAAACACATCTTCGCCCTCTTCGCGGCCGATAAAGCCGTAGCCCTTGGTGGCATTGAACCATTTGACAGTTCCAACAAAACGATCGCTCATCTTACATCTCTCCTGCTGGGAATAAGTTTTATACCCGTCCATGGCGCCGCGGCGCCACGAGACTGGCACGATGCCCGCAAGGTTATCATGGCTATAAAGCCGTGTCAAGTCTGAAGCCTCGGATTCAATTTTATGGTAAAACAATCTGCATGACGACTCTGACTAACCCCAATGATATTTCCCGCGAAGCCTGGGATGCCAACGCTGAACACTGGGATTCCCGCATGGGCAACGAAGGCAACGATTTCTTCAACCTTTTATGCTGGCCTATTCTCGCCTCTTTTCTGGACCCGAAACCTGATTCGCATATCCTTGATATTGCCTGTGGCAACGGGCTGACCTCGCGCCGCCTCGCCGCGCTCGGAGTCAATGTCGCCGCTTTTGACTTTTCCGCCAACCTGATCGAAAAAGCCAAAGCGCGATCCACAAATTACCAATCCCTAATTACCTACCACGTCATGGACGCCACAAACGAATCTCAACTCCTCTCCCTCGGCGAGCACAAATTCGATTCCGCCCTCTCCAACATGGCATTATTTGACATGCCGGAGATCGAGCCTTTGTTCAATGCCTTGAGCAAACTTCTAAAGCCAAATGGAGTCTTCGTCTTTTCGTTGATGCATCCCGCTTTTAATAATCCTTCTGCCACATTGCTTGCTGAAGAATGGGACGATGGTGAACTTCACACTCGTTATGCGGTGAAAACCTCGCGCTACATGACTCAATTTCAATCACAGGGACTCGCTCTACGCAATCAACCCAAGCCGCAACTCTATTTCCACCGCCCGATCAAAGATTACATGAGCATTGCCTTCCAAAACGGATTTGTCCTCGATGGCTTTGAAGAACGCGCATTTCCTCCCGAACATCCGCAAACAGCGACACTTGGCTGGGGTGGTAAATTTTCGGAAATCCCACCTGTGTTGATTATGCGGTTTCGTAAAATAGAATAAACACGTAGGTCACGCATTATGCGTGACCTATTGTATCTTACCCATACAACTCTCTTCTGAAAAATTCAGGCAGGGCAAATGCTGCCTTGTGGATTTCAGGATTGATGTAGTTATTCACGCCGGGCGGTAAGGGTGTCTTCAATCCAATTTCCCACGGTGTATTCGATACATACATGAACCCGATTCCACCACCGGGATAGGTAGGAATGTTGGCATAATAATACGCTGGATTCTTCGTCAGCGCTTTGGCGGATTGATAGATCGTTTTAATCAACGCAGTGTCGAAGAAGGGTTGTTCGCATTGTGTCGCGGCCGTGCCATCAGGAGTCAACGCGCGCACCATTAATTTATAAAACTCATCCGAAAACAAACGCTCTGCCATGCCAATCGGGTCGGTCGTATCAGATATGATCACATCGAATTGACCGGGGTTTTCCTCGAGAAAGCCAAAGGCGTCGCGTACCAGCAGTTTGGCACGTGAATCAGCCCAAGGGTCCCCGAAAGAAGCGGCAAAATGTTCGCGCGAGAGATCCACGACGCGCTGGTCCAGTTCGCAGACGACAGCCTCCTCCACAGACGGATATCTCAACACTTGTTGTAATGAGCCGCCGTCTCCACCGCCGACGATCAGCACGCGCCTGGGTTTTCCGACCGCGAGCATCGGCACATGCACGATCATCTCGTGATAGCCGATGTTGTCGCGTTCGGTCAATTGAATGATCCCGTCCAGGATCAAGGCATTCCCGAAAAATTCAGTTTCAAGGACTTGCAGATGTTGATATTGGGTCTGTTCATCTGCAAGGATTCGCTTCACGCGTATGCCCTTACGGTAGTATGGATGTAATTCTTCTGTAAACCAGATACTCATATGGATTTACACTGCCACCGGTAAATTGGTTTCGAGCTCGGCATCGCGGTCGATCTTGCGCAGCGTAAATTTATCTGCACCAAAGGCATCTTTGATGCGCAGAATTAAAGGCATCATATCCTTGCCGATCGCGCAGGTAAAAAGGTCAATGGCACAGTAGCCATATTCGGGCCAGGCATGCAAACTTGCATGCGACTCTGCGAGCAGCAAAAAACAGGTAAAGCCATGCGGGCTGAACTTGTAAAAGCCCTCATCCACAACCGTCAAGCCGCTTTCGCGGACGGCTTGCGCAAACAGCGAGTACGATAGCTCGCTATCCATGAGAATCTCATGGTTGCAGTCGGAGAGATCGAAAATAAAATGCTCTCCCAATTTCAAAGTCGCGTTCACTCACACCTCCAGGTATTAAAAAGATAAAGAACCCATCCGAAAGCACGAACTTTTTACTTCAAAACGATCCACAAGATGTTTGCCTTGTGTAACGAATGAAGCGCCTTCGAATAGACTCTGTTGGAGTATTTATACTATGTTACGGCGAAATGTCAATCTTTTTGAAAAGGAATATCCCAACTTCAGCCTCACTCGTTATACACTATAATTTCCGCACCCAACATCAGCCTCCAATTCTCTAATCTCTAGTTCTCCAATCTCTCTTTACCAATTACCTTGATACCCAACCTCCAATCTCCGCTCTCGCTTTATTTTCACATCCCCTTTTGCACACATCGTTGTGCCTACTGTGACTTCAACACCTACGCCGGTCAGGAAGAAATGATTCCTGCATATGTTGATGCATTAATCCAAGAAATTGAATTTGTTGGGTCTCAACTCCCCTCTCCTTTTAGGAGAGGGGTTGGGGGTGAGGTCCATACAATCTTTTTTGGCGGCGGCACACCATCCCTCTTGTCCCCTCATCAATTCGACTCCATCTTCAAAGCCATTCGCGCTGCCTTCACCTTGACCTCAGATGCGGAAATTTCCATCGAAGCGAATCCAGGCACTGTCACGCGTGAAGCGTTGAGTCAACTGCGCGAGACAGGAATCAATCGCATCAGTTTCGGAGTCCAATCCGCGAACATGGAAGAACTCCGAATGCTGGAACGCACGCACGATTTCTTCACCGTCATCGAAGCCGTGACCTCCGCTCGCAAAGCCGGATTCGACAACCTCAACCTTGACCTGATTTATGCTCTCCCCGAACAGACTCTGCAAACCTGGCAAACGACCGTAAAACGAATCCTGGACTTACATCCCGAACACATCTCAGCCTACGCATTGACTCTCGAACACGGCACGCCATTCGGAAGATGGTCATCGAAGGGCATGCTTCCCATCCCCGACCCCGACCTCGCCGCAGACATGTACGAATGGGCGAGTGAAACTCTTGAGGCAAATGGGTACCTGCAATATGAAATTTCAAACTGGGCAAAAGACATCGCGCTGAGCGGAGCGGAGCGCAGTCGAAGCGCGCATAACCACCCCTCCTTTGCCTGCCGCCACAACCTCCAATACTGGCGCGGGCTGCCCTACCTCGCCTTCGGCGCGGGCGCACATGGATATGCCTACGGCTATCGCTACTCAAACGCCCTGCGCATCAAAACCTACGTCGAACGAATTACCAATTATCGCTTAGCATCCCCGTGGGACCAATTACCCAATTCTCTAATCTCCAATCTCGCTTTCCCTCTTTCCCCCGCCACCGTCAACCAACACAAACAAACCCTCAACGACGACATGTCCGAATTCATGATGACCGGTTTACGTTTAACGCAAGAAGGCGTTTCGTCATCCGAATTTGAAAAACGATTCGGAAGCAAATTGCAGGATATATATGGAAAAGAAATAGACGAATTGTTGAAATTGGGGTTGATTGAAAGCAAGACCTCCGAGTTTTTCAAAAACTCGGAGGTCTTAAGACTCACCAAACGCGGACGTCTGCTCGGCAATCAAGTCTTTATGCGATTTGTGTAATCAACAGTTTACGTTCGCGAAGCACCCTGTAGGTAGCGAATTGTGACGGCGCCAATATCTTTGCCAGATGCCGCAATGAGTGCCATTAGTTTGAGATGTAAGATTATTAGCCTATGAAATAGAAGCCAAATCAAATGCGCGAATTGCTCTTGCTGTTTTGGGTCACGAATCTGAGTTTGCCGAATAAGATATTCAACCCGCTCGGGCGAAAAATCTCCATGGACAAGGTCACTGTGACGAAGATTCAAGATAGTTTGTCCAAATGTGATCTCTCCGAGCGGTTGATTAAGTATGTCCCGAATCGGTTCAAGGATTTCTGCCAAACCTATCGGAAATAATGCTCGAATGACTGTGCCGCCCATTGGAAGGCCCTTGTGGTTAGGCTTGCTCGTATCAACAAGAAATAATGAACTAACGTAGTGATAAACCCCGTTCAAGTAGAATCTAGTAGGAGATGAACCTCCCCAAGTCATATCTGCCGCAGTCTGAACCATCTCGCAACAATAACACAGCTCGTGGACTGATATGTCTATCCGTGCCAACTGTAGAAACTCGATGTCTGTGAGTTCGCGCGGAAGCTTGGGTGGATATTGAAAGAGCAAGGCGTCAGGTTGCGCTCTGCTAGCTATTGAACGAAGACCGCGCATAGCATCCTCGGAAACGCGTCTTGCCGTAAGGCCTTTAAGCTTTTCGAAGAGACCAATGGCCGCTAATAGAGTATCCCCGATCGGGGATGAAGTCGATTGCTCAAGTAAGTTCCCTAGCTCTTCTAGCAGGGCGGCGTCTCGTTCTTCTGACGTGGACATTGTGTAACTCCTTGCGGACTAACGGTTTGTGTTAGTGGTTTGCGATTTGCGCCAGACTCGCTGATTTTGCCTAGGCTGTAAGCAAATCCGTTGCGCGTTGTGTTGGGCCGATGTTTCCTACTTGCAACACAGCGCCTGTCTTGAATCATCTTGCGGAGGATCGACTCGGTACCACCACACAACGCACGTCAATTGTCACGCCGAGCACATCAAGCACGGCCTTGCGCGTGCGCTCTATTTCTTCAGGTTTCATCATCGACTTCACCACATCGCTACCAAAGCCCAGCACCAATGTACTTCCTTGCATATCTATCATTTTAACTGAGTTCAGTAACGCCGCCAAAGTTGTGGACTCGCCTTCCACTGCGGAACTAACCTGCCTCCATGCCTTGACCACTTCCTTAACAGTGATGGTGGGTGAACGACGCCTTTCTGCTTCAGCCTGCTTGCTATTAGCGCGTTCTTTTCGCAATAGTTCTTCTTTGGCATGGCGAGCTTCTTCTTCCCTTTTACGTCGCTCGCTTTCTGCGCGACTCTGAGCTGCTTGCGCTTCTTTCTGTCTATTGTATTCGTGCTCTTGGTCAGTACGTGAAGACCGAATACTCTTGTCGTACTCTGCACGCTTGATAGGATTGTTAAGTACCGCGTAAGCCTCATTTATTTCTCTGGCTTTCTCTTCCGCTTTTATTTTTTGCGTGGAATTTGGAAATTTATCGGGATGCCATGCCTGCACGAGGAAACGATATTGTTCCTTGATAATGTCTTGCGATGCTTCTGATGGGACTTCAAGAATTTGATAATAATTCTTCATATTGGGTATTTAACTCAGAGTAATGTTTCATGTCTAGATATTTAACAAGGGCGTCCCAACTATTACATCAACAAGTTAAATGATGTAGGGTCGAAACGGCTCAAGCGCCCCGCTTTTACCCTACAACTTAATCAAGTTGAGGTACTATATATAGTCGGAAACCTCTAATACTATACGCCTAATCTCACCTGTTGCCTAGAATTAATCATGAATCAACCACCGTTCGCCAAATCGCCGGAGCAATATCTGTAATATCTTTCATCCCACGCGTAAACTCATCCCGCGCGGTTTTGTTTCCAATCACCAATGCAGGTACCATTGCATCCGTATGCTTGCGCGTGGACAAATCTTCCATGTTCCCATGATCCGAAGTCACCACAATCAACAACTCATCTTTCGTCTTTCGTCTTTCCTCTTCTATTCCCTCCAACACACCATCGAATGTTTCCATTAAACCAATAGCGGTCTCCATCTGTTGTTTGTGACCAGCATAATCGCTTGCCCAATATTCGAATAAAGAAAAATCATACTCTTTCGCAAGTGCGGCAAGTTTGCGACCCGCCTCATGCGGTTCCCTCGCGGGCGCGTCGGGGAAGCCCAGCATCGTCCGCCAGCCGTTGCCAGTGAAATCTGCGGAAAGGGCATGCCCTGCAATAAAATCTTCATGCGTGAAAAGTTTCAACCCTGCATTCGTCACCGCCAATGGGATGGATGAATACAAACGTTTGCCTGAATCGATCCCATCAAAATAGCGCGGCGGATAGGCGTTCAACAACGCCGTTTTCTTGCCTGCCTCCACACAGCGTGAAAACAAAGTATCTTTTTTCAAATATTCAGCCACTGCCGGGTTTGGTTTCGGTCCATAGTGATAACCAAGTTCGGCTGAAATATTTTTCCCAGTTAATAACATCGCCTGCCCTGTCGCGGATTGTGGCAAGCCGTCCACGCCCACATTCGGATCAACTGCGACAAGTGACGCATGTTCTCCGTGAAACGGCGCGGCGTCTTTGAACAGCGATCTGCCATCCAACAAAGCCTTCAAGTTTGGCAGCTCTGCATTTGCAAACGGATTGATCCCCTGATTGTTTTCACCCAAACCAATTCCGTCCATAAAGATAAACAGTACACGCATGACGGAGGATTATAATCGACTCATGCCCACCATCAATTTGACAAAACTCAACTCGCATCGCGCCCGGACCTTCAACCTGCCTCCAGCTAAACGACTCTCCTCTCCAGCCCAGGCTTTGACCTTCGTCAACAAGCGCGGCTTCGTATACTTTTGGCCCATCAAAGGAATTGACATGCCAAGTTTGTGGACAGCTGTCGCTGGGGACAGACCCGTTGCCGATAAGCATGATGACCCAGGTCACATCACATGGCGCTGGAAGGATGGCTCGCTCGACAAAAAGACTTGGTATTATGGCAAGATCCTCCGCAAAAAAGCGACCATGATCGCGCTGGATGTTGCTCCCTATTTTTATGCGTTGTCTGAAAACTATGGTTCGCCAGAAGACGATTATTTAGTGGCTTACGAAGAGGGACGCTTACCGCAAGCTGCAAAACAAGTCTATGAAGTGCTGCTAAAGGAAGGCGCCCTCAACACCATTGACTTGCGCCGCGCGGCCAAACTGACAAATGCCAAAGAATCGGAATTCAATAAAGCGCTTGAGATTCTACAGTCCGATTTCAAGATATTACCTGTTGGCGTGTCTGATGCAGGTGCGTGGAAATATTCATTCATTTATGAGATCGTCCCACGACATTATCCTTATCTTCCTGAACAGGCGCGTAAGATTGGCGAGAAGGAGGCACGCGCAAAACTCGTTGAACTCTTTTTTGAATCAGTCGGCGCGGCGCAGGAAGGCGATGTGAATAAACTCTTCGGATGGAAAAAGGAATTGACGGCGCGCACAATTACCGGCTTGGTCGCGAAGCGGATGTTGGCCGAGTCCGAACATCCGAAACAAAAAGGGCAGTGGTTTGCGTTGCCAAAGTTGGCTAAATAAATATCTCGCCACATAGATCGCAGAGCAAAAAGAGTTTTTTCTCAATGATCTCTGTGAACTCTGTGGCTAAACAATTAACTGTCGTAAAGGAATCACCATGCTCGAAATCGCCATCATGATCGAAGGCCAAAATGGACTCACGTGGACTCGCTGGCAGAAGATCGCCCGCCTCGTCGAAGAGTTGGGATTCGTCGGGTTGTATCGCTCAGATCACTTCACCAACTCGAACGCGCCTGATATTGAGTCGCTCGAGTTATGGACTTCGCTGACCTGGCTCGCGTGTAATACGCAACGCATTGAGTTTGGTCCGTTGGTTACGCCCTTCTCGTCCCGTCATCCAGTATTTACGGCGCGCATGGCATCGGCTGTGGACGACCTTTCGGGCGGGCGATTAACACTTGGGTTGGGCGCAGGTTGGCAGGCGCGCGAACATCATTTGTTTGGCTTTGACCTGCTGGAGCTCAAGCCGCGCTTCGATCGTTTTGAGGAAGGCATGGAAGTTGTGACGCGCCTGTTGCAAAGTGATGAACCTGTGACGTTTGATGGTCACTATTACCAATTGCGCGGCGCAACACTTTTACCGCGCCCACAGAGACAACAAGGGGGGCCGCGTATTTTGGTCGGTGGAAATGGTGGCAAACGGACGCTGGCAAATGTCGTTCGTTATGCTGTTGAGTGGAATTGTGTGATGTTGCTCCCAAAGGATTTTGCTCAAATGAATGAGCGCTTGACTGAGTTGTTAAATATTGCGGGGAGAAAACCCGAATCCGTACGACGTTCAATGATGACGGGTTGTGTATTTGGCAAAGATGATGCTGCGCTGAACGAGAAGCTCTCTGCGCGAAATCAAACTGTTGAAGAATTACAAGCGCGTGGGGTTGTAGCGGGGAGTTTAAGTCAAGTCAAAGAGCAATTACATGAGTTGGGAGAAGCAGGTTTACAGCGCATCATGTTGCAATGGCTGGATTTGGATGATCTGGATGGGTTGCAGGCACTCTCAAAGGCAGTTCTGTAGCGAGTAAAGTGTGAAGTTGTTGTTGCTTTTAAACTGAAAATCGTCCATAATATTTTTAGAAACTTTTCGGTTAAGCCAGCGTAGATGGTAAGTGAGCGTTTGAATATTTGACAAGGAGAATCTCCATGCAACAAAATCGTTCCAACCTTATTCTTGGTTTCCTCTTGATACTGGCTGGTGGCTGGATGATCGTCACCAATCAGGTCCCTGCTGTGAAAGCATGGCTTGATGAAAATTTCGTCTGGCCCATGTGGACCATTGGCGCAGGTGCCTTGATCCTGCTTATGGGCTTGATCACTGGCGCGCCCGGTATGGCGATCCCTGCCTCGATCGTTGCTGGCGTCGGCGGGATTTTATATTATCAGGAAGTGAATAACGCTTATTCCACCTGGTATTTATGGATGCTCATTCCAAGTTTTGTGGGTGTGGGTATGATCCTTGCGGGTCTCATGGGCGAACATACACGTCGAAATCTCTCGCATGGTTTGCGGAATATCGTGGTTGGGGTAGTGCTCGCTCTGGTCTTCGGCACACTCTTTGGAGGCTTGTCCATAATGGGTAACTCTGGCGCTCCGATTCTGCTCATTCTGTTGGGTTTATATATTTTGGCACGCGGTATTATGCGAGGAAGAGGAGTTCAACAAGATGAGACGCGATAACGTTTTTTGGGGTGGCGCGCTGATTCTATTCGGCGTGCTATTCCTGCTTCAAGCTCAGGGACTTATCACCAATGTCTTCAGGTTTTTCTGGCCCATTATCTTAATTCTGGTCGGTGGCTCGATGATCCTGAACGTCTATTGGAAGCCATCGCTTTCAGAGAGTGAAACGTTTTCCATTCCGTTGGGCAATGCGAAAAGTGTTAAATATAAATTTGCGCACGGTGCGGCGCAGATCGATATCACAGGCGGCGCGCCTGTCGGTCAGGCAGTGGTAGGTGCATCTGCGGTTGGGATGAACCAACAAAGCTATTTGAACGGAGACAGGCTCGACGTCAAGATCGAAGCGGGTCCCTCGTTGATCCCGTTTATTGGTCCCACGGATGGAGTCTGGCGTTATCAACTTACGCAGGCTGTCCCCGTCACATTGAAAATTGATGCCGGTGCAAGCAAGCTGGATATTGATCTGAAGGATGTGCTTGCCACGCATATTGAATTACATACAGGCGCCAGCAGTGTGAACATAACCCTGCCCGCGCACGGCGCATCTCTTTTGGACGTTGAGGCTGGCGCGGCTTCGATCAACATTCGCGTCCCTGATACCACTGCCGCGCGCATCCGCGTGAAAGAAGGTGTCACCGCGCTCAACATAGATATGAACCGTTTCCCGCAACTGGATTCAAGTATTTATCAATCACCTAACTTCGACACCTCACCCGACCGCACAGAAATTGTTGTTGAGGCGGGTCTAGGTTCGATCACGGTGAAGTAATTTTATGTCATTGTGAGGGCTGGTGGTCGAGTAGCCCCGAGCGTTTGTTGCGAAGGGCGTATCGAGACCCAGCCCGAAGCAATCTCCTTGCCATATAGAGGATTGCTTCGGTCGCCTGATGGGCTCCCTCGCGATGACATTTCAACAAAAGGAAAACATTATGAAACGATATGACCCGCGTTTATGGATAGGCGGCATCCTGATCTTCCTCGGAGCGCTGACCCTGCTCGACGGCTTGAATATTATCTCGGATGTCAGTGGAGTCTTTTGGGGTGTGATCTGGGGTGGTGTAGCGGCGTACTTCCTCTATCGCCTCTTTGTTCTGCACGAATGGTGGGCGGCATTCCCGGGCTTTGTGTTTTTGGGGTGGGCCGTATCCTCACTTCTGCCGCCACCATTGGATGCCTTTGGTGGTTTCATTTTCTTCGGAGGGTTTGCGGCCGCCTTTCTCTGGGTATACTTCACTGATAAAACACGCTGGTGGGCGATCATTCCTGCAGGCGTGATGCTCACCCTCGGCACGATCTCAGTGCTGGAGGATGTCACTGGCGTTGATAATGGTGGACTCCTTTTCCTCGGGCTCGGACTCACATTTATCCTCGTTGCCATTCTTCCTGGCGGTAGCTCACGCTCGTGGGCATTGATCCCAGGAACATTCCTGCTCATCTTCGGCGCGATCCTTGGCACGCCTCTCGCCGGTCTTACCCAATATCTATGGCCTGCCATTTTCATCATCCTTGGTGGTTACCTGCTTGTACGTTATTTCAAGAGTCAATCATCTGCATAACCAAACATACTTTTCCATAATATAAATACGGGATGCTGATTGAGCATCCCGTATTTATATTCCCTGCCCTCTCCAAAACTCACATCAGTTATTCTTCAACCCCTGTTCAAGAATAGTCTTCACCTGATTTTGTGCATCCTTCCAACGCGTAGAAACTGAATTTGCGAGCCGCTCCAAAATTTTCCGGCCGGCTTCGGGATGCTCCGCGCATAATTTCCGTAACTCGCTGCCGCGGATTCGCATGGTTTCAAGATTCTCAATCGCAATCGCAGATGATGTATATTTCTCGCTCCCAACCACCGCAGACCAGCCAAACAAACCGTCCCTTTCGACATGCGTGATCGTGATCGGCTGACCGTCATACGGCCTATAAGACACTTCCACTTTGCCGTTGATCACCAAATAAAGATAAATCGCTGGCATGCCTTGTTGAAGAACTGATGTACCCGCGTAGCATGAAAACGGCTCAAAAAGCGGATTTAGCAAATCCATATACTTTTCGTCCAAGTCCTTGAAAATTAGAATGCGATCCAAATGAATCATCCTTTTGAGCATACTATCTCGATTGGTGCTGCGTGTTAAGTAACAAAGAGCACCATAATTATGACATTAATCCCTACTTTCCAAGTTCGGTTTCCAGCAGGTTATACTTGCGGGAATGATTGAAACCAAACCTCGACCGACCCTGCCACTTCTTTTACTCGGATTGGGACTCGTCCTCATCATCGCCTCCACATTCTATATTGCGCGTGACTACTCGCTTCAATCCGACTTTTCAACTGTGCCTGTTCAAGTTAACTTTCCCGCCCCCGAACTGACTCTCACTGATACACAAGGTGTCACGCATTCGCTGGCAGAATATCGCGGACAAGTCGTGCTCGTCAATTTATGGGCAACGTGGTGTCCGCCATGTAAAGAAGAGATGCCGACGCTTCAAGCCTTTCATACCAAGTATCAGGAAAAAGGCTTTGTCGTAATCGCCATCAATGACGGCGACCCAACACCAGATGTCTTGCAATTTGTAAAAGATTATGAACTGACTTTTCCAGTTTGGCTTGACCCAACCTATCTTGCAACGGAACAAGCGTTCAAAACCCTGAACCTGCCCAGTTCATTCGTCATCGATCGTAACAGTACTGTCCGTTTGATGTGGGTGGGCGGCATCAGTATAAGAATGCTTGATAAACATGTCATACCGATCATCAGGGAGAACCCATGAAAGCAACCGTCAACTGGCAAAACAATATGACCTTTATCGGCAAATCTGCATCCGGGTTTCCCGTGCAAATGGATGCCGACTCCTCTAATGGTGGCACAGAGAACGGTATACGTCCCATGGAAATGATCGGATTAGGACTTGCAGGTTGCACGGCAATGGATGTACTAGCCATTCTAAAGAAAAAGCGTCAGGACGTGACGCAGTTTGAAGTGAAGTTGGATGCGCCGCGTTCGTCTGAATATCCCAAAGTGTTCACAAGCGCAGTGATCACTTATATTGTCACAGGTAGAAGTGTTGATGAATCCGCTGTGTTACGCTCAATCGAATTGACCGCCACAAAATATTGCCCCGCGCAGATCATGCTTGAGCAGGCCTTTCCGATGGATTTGCATTATGAAATTTACGAAGATGAAGGGGATGGAAGTAAAAGATTAACGTATCAAGGTGCGTGGCAGGAATTAGCGGCAGAATAATTTATCCCGAAAGTTATCTTGTTTCCGACTTAATCTGGCTTGGGGCATCGGAACAATCACAGGCGGTGATGATAAGCGGGCCGCGTGCAAGTGTCCCTTTATAAACCTGTGAGCCAGCGTTTGCCACCCAACCCTCCAAATTAAATGCCAGTGTACCACTGGCGAGAATCCACTCGCCGTTATATTTGCGCGCGATATGTACATGTGTCCCGGTGGATGAGCCGCCTTCGCAGGATGGTAAACCTACAAAATCTCCGGCTTTCACTTCCTGTCCAACTTGAATGCGACCTTGTGTAGCTGTGTGTAGATAGAACAAAGCCCAGCCAGTGCGTTCATCACCATCTTTATCCAGGTCAATGATGACGCCGTCAATATTGGCACGGACGATGAGTCCATCTGCCATGGCGACGGCGTGTTGTTCCTGTGCCGCTGTATAACAACCAGAGGTGTTGGATGCGGGAGCAAAGTCTATGGCGGCGAAAGGTTCACCCGAACCCCAGCCTGTGTGTGGACCACCCGTATACGCCCAGATGTAATCAGGGAGGAATGGGAGGCGCAGCGCGGGTTGTTGAAGACTACCCGGGATGATGATGGGAGAATCCAGCCACGGGTCGCCGAACAAGGTTTGGTAGGTACGCGCCAGCCCTTCGGGTCCGATCGAGGCGTAGTAATTCATCCCCGCATAAAGCCTGGAGAAGTAATATTGAATCGCGACCGATGCGGCGTTTTGCCAGGGGTCTGGTCTGATGATCGTTTCATCGAGTAACTCAAATTCAATAAGTTTGCCGGCGCGCCAACTGTAGTAACCGTTGTTAAATGTGTTTGCCGCGATGACAAGCTGCAGGTAGGGCGAGTCGTAGAAAGCGCGTCGAAAGCCAAGCAGATATTTACTTGAGGGAAGTTCAGGTTGTGTGAGTGCACCGCCCTGATATTCAAGTACTGCCAATAGGAACCGTGGGCTGACGCTGTAATTCGTTGCAACATAATCAACGATCTCTGCGCCTGTACGCATTCTTCCACCGGCATAGGCGCGATAATCTTTTAACCAGCCAGACGTAGATGCGACATATGCTGAAGCGCTAAAACCAATTTGAGAGGGTCCGTTGATGAAGGCATGATCAGGGAGACTTTGATAAGGCGTGCCCCAGAGCGGAAGATAATAGATGGGGATCTTCATGGGCAACCCAACCGGCATGGTGGTGGCATCGGTGGGGATGATCGGGTTGGCTTGCATGATCTCTGCAACCGCTGTGTTGAAGCGTGCCGCGAGAGCGGGGAGTGTATCTCCGTTTTGGGCGGTGTAATCAACGAGTTCGCCGGGGGAATAGGCAGGTCTGCCGGAGGTGGGTGCAGGAATCGGAGTAGGCGCGAGCGGCGTGATCATACTTTCGATGCTGCTTGAAGATGGACGCGGCGCGCAGGCTGAGATTGCGATCGCCAGTGAAGTGACAGTCATCTTCAAGATGACTGTCACTTTGTAAAATCTATTCGTCATTATCACGCGTGATCAAAGACCAGGCTTGTCCATAGACATCCGCAGTGATCACCTTGTTGCCTTTTACAAGTTTTCCCAGATAGGGTTTGTCGCCGGCAATGGTCGTCCAGCCGCTCAACACAAATGGAATGGGACCATCCGCCAGCATCCACTCGCCGTTGTATTTCCGTGCGATATGGGTATGCGTGCCTGTGGAATTGCCGCCTTCACAGGAGGCATGTCCAATGCGATCACCCTGTTCCACCCATGTGCCAAACGGCACACGATCTTTCGTGGCGACATGCATATACATGATGTTCCAACCGGTTTGCTCATGACCATCGCCATCCATATCAACTACCACGACCCCATTGCCGGAACGGACGACCAGGCCCGCCGCCATGGCAACGATCCAGGTTGTGGTTGGGATACATCCGCTTTTGTCACCCTGTGGGGCAAAATCCAACGCGGCGAGCGGACCATTCACATCCACACCCCAGGCGCTGTGGGGTCCGCCAGTTAATGACCAGGTGATATTTGGTTCAATGGGTAAAGTCATGTCCGGCTGGCTAAAGTTCGGAGGGAAAAAATTTAAGACCGCGGTTGCACGCGCCCAGGGATCGCCGAACATGCCCTGATAATATGCTGGAAAGCCGCTGTTCTGATCCACGATCCGCAACCATTCATTCAAGGTATGCAGACGTGAAAACAAGGCAAAAATGGCAACTGTGCCTGCATTGAGTGTGGGGTCAAGGCGTAGCGTATTCCCGTCAAGAAATGTCAGTTCATTGATCCTGCCTGTGCGCCAGCCATAAAAGCCTGCGGACATCTGGTTGATCGCCCAGGTGAGTTGGCCGAACATGCCAATATTCAGATAACTCTCGTAGCCCATGGGATATTTCGTGTCGAATTCGTTGGCGGGCCTGCCGCGCACCCATTGTGATTCATAATCAAGGATCGCGAGCAACAAACGTGGATTGACTGAATTTTCATATGCCAATCGCTCGATGCCCCTGGCACCGGAAGTCCACGCGGTGGTGCCGAGATACTCGCGATACGTGGAAAGATATCCACCGGCGCTTTGAACATATGCAGCAGTATCAAAATCCAGAGCGGTTGCAGAGAATACAAACTCGCTATCGGGAATGATCGGCAAAGGAGTTGTATATTGCAGTGATTTATCCAAACGATCGGGGATGATCAAGAGCGCGCCTGGATCGACAAATCCAGTTTCAGACAAAATCTTTGGAGATGTGATCTCGTTCACGCCTACCCCGAACCTGTTAGCCACTGCGGGAAGCCAATCTCCGCTTTGAGCGTAATACAGCAGACTGTTGCCGTCGATGGTTGGAGTCAATGCCTCTGGTGTTGAGGAGGCAGGTTGTGTGACGAACATATTCATCAGCGATGTTGGCGTGGCTGTGTGTTCAGGTGGTGGTGTTTGCGTGGGCAGGTCTTGAACAAAAATATTCGTTGGATACACATCGGGCATTGGAGGTGTAGTAACAGGAATCCCGCCATTGGGCGTGGGCGTTTGATACTGTCCCCATAAGGATGCGTTCCCAATGCACGATGTAAGCAAGCAGGAGGTAATAAGAAAAATGATTGCGCGTTTCACGAAGAGTATTATACCTGCATAAAGTCTATCGTCATTGGGAGCCCCGATAGGGGCTCGCACAGCTATCTCGAAATCTGATTCAATTCCTCGAATACACCTTCCCACGCTTCAATGATCGTTGTGTCGCGCGTAAGGTAGCCATCGTACTCAACACCATTACCACTGGAAACCCAGCCATCCATAATAAATGGGGTGTTGCCATCAGCCGGGATCCATTCGCCGTTGTATTTGCGGGCGAAGTGAAGGTGGGTGGCATTTGAAACGCCGCCTTCACAGGAAGGATGCCCGATGGGATCGCCGGCATAGACATAGGTGTTGGATGATACACGGTCATGCGAATCAATATGCATGTAGAGCACATTCCAGCCGGTTTGTTCATATCCATCGTTATCCAGATCTTGAATCACTGCGCCGTCTTCTGCGCGCACAATAAGTCCGTCTGTGGCTGCAACGACCCACGCGTCACTGACGGCGCATCCGCCGCCTTCACCGGGTGGGGCAAAGTCCAATGCCGCCCAGGCTGAGCCAGTATCCCAACCGCCATGTGGACCACCCGTGAAGGACCAGGTCACACCCTCAGCGAAGGGGAGTTGCATCGAGGGCTGATTCAGGTTCAATGGCAGGAGTGGAGCGAAGTCATAGTCGAAGGGGAATCCAAAAAGCAAATTATAGGTTTGGAAGAATCCCAGCGTGCTCACATCCAGATCCCAGGTGGCGCGGTCGTTGAATCTTGAAAGAAAATATTGTACACCGGCTGTCCCCGCGTTGATGGTGGGGTCCAACGGAACATAAGTGCCGTCATTTAATGATAACGTGGAAATGGCGTTGACGCGCCAATAGTAATAGCCGCGATTTAAATTATCCGCGGCCCATGCGGTTTGACGATACAGTCCGGCGTAATAAGGTTCGTAATTGCCGAGCGGGTAATCAATATTTTCCGGAATGGGGTTTGTGACCCAGCCACTGCGATATTCGATCAACGCAACCAGCAGGCGCGGGTTGACCGAGTAATTTTGCGCGACGCGCATGATGATCTGCGTACCGGATAAATATTCACCATTCACGTCCTGAACATAATTGGATAGATAGCCATTGCGTTTTTTGAGATAAGCCTCGAGATCGAATTCTATGCTGGCAGGTCCGTAAATTAATTCTGAATCGGGAATGAGCTTGTGTGATGAGCCGGGGTTTGGGTCGGTGGTAACAGGAGGAATATTCAGAATAACGCCAACCGAAAGGATGCTAAATTCGTTCAAGCCATTGGCTTGCAGAAGCGCATCAAGTGTGATCCCGTAGCCTTGAGCAATACTGCCAAGTGTATCCCCAGCTTGAACGGTATATTGATCCACATACTCGCGCGGCGGTGGAAGTGGATGGGGCGAATCGGGTGTGGGCGTTGAGAATGTCGTGTTGCGCGGCGGGAGCGTGACCGAGAGCGACGCACGTGTAGGCGTTGGTCCTGTCGGTGTATTTGTGGAGACGATAATTTCGCCGGTTTGTATCGGCGGCGGCGCGATGACGGTCCCGTTCACCGGCGCGAAGGGATCATAGGTGGGGTAGGAGTTTGTGGAAGTGGGTGAGCAGGCTGAGAACAGGAAAGATGAAAGCAGAAGGAAGGTGAAATATTTACGAGGAGCCATGGGGAAATTGTATCAAAAGGCGGCAAATAAAATGAATGAGCAATGATTTTGCATCTAACGACCTTTCACCGGTATCTTTGTGAAAAGGATCAAGGCAAGAAGATTGAAAACGACAGTAACAAGGACGATTGTAATCATTGCACCCGCGCCGATTCTGACGAAAGCCTGACCAATCACCCAGGGCAGAATCATACCCCCAACGCCGCCTCCCACCAGGAACCAGCCTGCCATTGTGCCTGTGACGTGCAGTGTTTCCTCGGAAAGTGTCAGGAAGGTGGGAAAGATCGATGCCATGAAAAGCCCCAACAGAACCGTACCGATCCAGAGGATGGTTGACGAGTCCCTGAAGAGCAGAATCAAGCCGAGGCTGGCGAGACAGCCTGTAAAGTCGAGATAAAGAATCGTTAGCGGTTTGAGGCGTGTAGACACCCAAATGGCGAGCAAACGTCCGAGCGTGAAGAATCCCCAGAAGGCAGAGGTCAACCGGAAGGCGGATGTCAAATTATCGAATTCGCTAATGGTTCCGAGTCCCAGTTTGAAGGCGTAGGTGTAAATCCAATTGCCATAGCCTACCTCTGCGCCGACGTATAACACGAAGCATAAAACCATGATCGAAACCGGTAGGATGGGCAGAGGTATGTCTTGATGTTCAGCAGGTGTGGAGCGCGCCGTTGGGCTTGGCAAACTCCAAACGAATAATGCAATCGGAAATGCTGCGATGGCGAAAGACCAATAGACCCAATTAATGTCGCCCGTGTTTGTGGTGACACTTTCAACGATGAGAGGGGCAATGAATGCGCCGATGCCAAAGCACGCATGTAAGCCGTTCATGAAAGGGTCAACTTTTTCGTTGTGTATCCAGAGCAGGAGTGTGTTGCACCCGACATCGAGCGCGCCTTTGGTGAGTCCCAAAATCAGGACAATGAGTAGCAGCGACCATAACGAAGTAACAACCGGCACGAAGGCAACCGTAATGCCAAGCAGAATCAGGATCACCGCCATAAATCCATGACCAGAAATGCGATCATAAATTCGTCCGCCAATATATGAGCCTGAAAGATAGCCAAATGATCCGAAGATAAATATCGAACTGATCTGGTCCAGCGCGCTGGATGTATTCTCAGCAAGCTGTAGAAGTGTGGGTCCTTCGGCGGCGATGGTAAGTCCAAGCAGGATGAAGGCAAGGTAATATGCGGCGGTGGCGATATATTTTTGATACATGATTTTGCGCGATGATTGAACTGGCTATGATAACTGCTTCATCACTTTTACAGAGGCGCTTACCAATTCCTTCAACACTTTCTTGTCAACGTCTTCAAGTTTCTTAATGTACAGGCAGGCTTTTCCTGTTGAGTGCTTGCCAAGTTTTTTCATCAAGTTTTCCTGCCCGTTGAATCCGCCCATGATATAGAGTGTGATGTTCTGCTTGCGCGGGGAAAAGCCGGTCAGCATCCAGTCACCTTCACGACCGCTTGCGCCCTTGTAGTGATAACTGCCAAAGCCAACGATACTTGACCCCCACATCTTTGGCCCGGCTTTAGCCGCCTGCTTCATGATCTTCATGATCTCGAAACAATCCCTGCGTTTTTGATCATCCTCGATCGTGTTTAAGAAATCTTCAACGCTGGCATCATTTAGTTTGGTTTTCAATTCAGCCATTTTCGCCTCCGATAAAATTAAGTCACCAATACTTTTGATCCACGAATTTTACCCTGCTTCATTTCCAGCAACGCCTGATTGGCATCCTTCAATTCATACTCTTGAAATTCGGGTTTGATGTTCGCCTCTGCCGCCAGGTGCAGGAACTCGCGCACATCCTGTCGCGTCACATTGGCAACCGATTTGATTTCTTTTTCCATCCACAATTGTGACGGATAATCCAACCTCAACAGGATTTCCTTATCGGACTCTTCTTTGCGGATGGCGTTGATCACCAATCTTCCGCCCGGATTCAAAAACTTCAACGCCTCATGCACTGGACCCCAAACTGGGGTGGTGTCAATGATCGCGTCCAATCCCTCAAGCGGATTCTGCTCAATCGCGCCCGCCCAAGCCGCGCCTAGCGAAAGAGCGAATTCTCTTTCGGAAGGATTTCTGCTAAATACGAAGATTGGAGAATTGGGGAATTTGTGTTTGGCTACTTTTAACACAATGTGATTCGATCCGCCGAAGCCCATTAGACCCAAACTTTGCCCATCTTGTAAATTGCAAAGTTTCAACGCGCGGTAGCCAACTGCTCCCGCGCACAACAAAGGTGCGGCTTCGGAGTCTGTGAATGTGTCAGGGATCGGATGTACAAAGTCGGCGCGGACCTTCATGTATTCAGCATATCCGCCATTGACATCGCGTCCCGTCGCTTTGAATTCCGCGCACAAGTTTTCGTTGCCAGCTAAACAATACTTACAATGCCCACACGCGGATGCGATCCACGCCACACCAACGCGTTGACCTTTGTTTTCGCCTTCTTCAATAATCCCAACAACCTGGTGCCCCAACACAACCGGCAAGTGGGGAGGCGGGGTCCGTCCTTCGATCTCGTCCAATTCGGTGTGGCACACTCCGCAACTGGTAACGCGTAGTAGAACCTCTCCCACGGTGAGAGTCGGTTCGGGTAGCGAGAGCAGGCTCAAAGGAATCTGATGCGTTCGTAAGTCGGCAAGCGACTCTAAAACCATGGCTTTCATTTTGGTGGAAGTGTCAACGCGAAATCCACACCTTCTTTGACCCACGTGCTGAGTTGCTTTGATGTTTTGCATCCCTCAGGTTCAACAATGAGCCAACCATTCATCGGTCTGCCTGTAATGTCAAACGGACTGGTATGTGGTTTCTGCAATAGCTTTGTGTGCTTTTCAGGGTCGACGCGTACGATCATGCCTTCTTTGTGAACGCTGCAAGCCATATTCCCAACGATCAAAAAGCCGACACCACCAAACATTTTCTTTTCGACGAATGGAATGTCTTGTAATTCAACACGGATGCGTTCTGCATGTTTGAGATTATATGCCATTGTTGTCCCGTTGCTTTATTTCACGAATTCCTGTAAGTGCGGAATGTATTTATCAAAAGCCTCATACATCGGGAAATGACCGCATTGATCGATCAATAACAATTGCGCGGCAGGAAGTTTTTCCTTAAACAAATGCGCCTGCTCAACTGGGACAGTGCCATCCTGTACCCCAAAGATGACAAGTGTAGGTGCGGCGATATTCTTGAGCATGGGTGTAAGGTCGGTGGCATTGACCGAGTCCCAGGCTTTGGGTGTGGAGTGGGCAATGTCTGGATCTGAAGCATAATACCTATCCATTGCCCATGAGTCGAATGGCATTTCCTTGATTTTGTAAAACCATACCTGAAATGTCCAATACGCATAAGGTTTCCAATTGCATAGCGGGCGCAAAAGACCGTATAACGCGGGAATTTTTTCCGCCAATGCAACCATATGCCGCGTAATGTTTTGTAAGTGGTCTGAGAGTTTGCCGGTTACCACACCGTCCACAAAGACGAGTTTGCTTACGCGTTGCGGCGTGAGAGTCGCTGTTAGATAGGCGGAGATTTGCCCGCCCATGGAATGACCCATGACGATGAACTTGTCGAAACCGAAGTGATCTGCAATCTTTATTATGCGCTCGGCTTGTTTTGCAATGGTGTAATCGCCATCCCTGGGTTTGTCACTTTCGCCAAAACCGAGCAGATCAGGAGCAATGCAATAGAAGTTTTCTTTCAACATATCGATCGTGTACGTCCAAATGCCGCGATGTGACATGAGTCCATGCACGAAGATAATAGGCGGATTCGCTGGTGAACCTGCCGCAGCGTACGCAATGCGCTGATTATCGATTTGAAGGTAATCTGTCATCTTAGCCGGTCCCGAATTGTCTGTCTCCCGCGTCGCCCAGACCCGGCACGATATAGGCATGTTCATTGAGATGATCGTCGATCGCGCCAACGTGAATATCAATATCTGGATGTGCTGTTTGCATCACTTTGATGCCCTCAGGCGCGGCGATAAGCCCGACGAATTTGATCTTTTTCACGCCCCATTTTTTCAACAGATCTGCAGTTGCAGTTGCCGATCCGCCTGTGGCAAGCATGGGGTCGAGGATCAAACAAACCGAAACAGTTGGTTCCAGCGGAAGTTTGTTATAGTATTGAACCGGTCGGAGTGTTTTCTCATCGCGATATAAGCCGATGTGCCAGACTTCCGCGCTTGGCATTAAACCCCACACACCTTCGACCATCCCCAGCCCCGCGCGCAGAATGGGGACGAGCCCGATCTTCTCTTGGAGTTCCGCACCCGTTATTTTTGCGAGGGGTGTCTCGAGTTCGCGCGGCATTGTTGCCAAATCTGCGGTGGCTTCGTATGCCATTAATGCGGCTATTTCACGTACCAGTTCACGAAATTTCTTGGGTTCGGTTTTCTTATCTCTTAAGCGGGAAAGTTTATGAGCAACGAGTGGATGTTTGGATGCATAAATGTTGGACATGGCTCCTCCAGGATAGGTTACTTTATTATAGTCCGCAAGGTGATTTTTGACCCATGACTCGTATGCCTGTTTCGGATGCCCTCAAGACAAGGAGTTATTATGAACGGAAATGGTTTTATGAGTTGGGTCTTGCGCTCCCCGTTGCATGGTATGTTGAGCAATGGCATGATGTTGATTACTGTAACGGGAAGCAGGACAGGAAAGAAATACACAACACCGGTGGAATACTTTCGTGAGGATGAACTCCTTTGGGTAATGACAAGCCGCGATCGGACCTGGTGGAAGAATTTGCGCGGCGGCGCAGAGGTCTCTTTATTGTTGAAGCGCAAACCTGTCACCGCGATCGCTGAACCAGATCTGGATGCGAAAGCCGTGGAAGCACGCATGGTTGAGTACATCAAACATGTGCCACAAGCCGCGAAACCTTTGGGTATTCGAATTGAAAATGGGAAGGCAAATGCAGAGGATATTGCGCGCACTGCGGAAGATCGGTTATTTGTAAAAATAAAACGAATAACATAAGTGCGAAGTTAGGAAAATTGTCACAAATCATTGATGGGGGTAAAATGGACGTCGTATGGCACGTCATTCAAACGGTTGCATGCGGCGACCGTTTTTGTGTGTCTATCATTCTTTCCGATGATTTTCCCTCTGGGGAACTTTAGAAATAACAATCGAAGATCGCATCTATGCAATCCAAATCATCATCTCAATATCTTATCGAAATGCGCGACGTTGTGAAAATTTATTCCACTGCCGCGGGCGAATTCGACGCGCTTAAAGGCATCAATATGCAAGTGGGCGCAGGAGAGTTCGTAGGCATCGTCGGCAAATCCGGCGCCGGCAAATCCACATTGCTGAACATGATCACCGGCGTGGATAATCTCACATCCGGTGAGGTTTTGGTGAATTCCAATGGCTCATCGATTTCCATTCACAAAATGAGTGAAGATGAAGTCGCTTTGTGGCGCGGCAAGACCTTGGGCGTGGTCTTCCAATCATTTCAGCTTTTGCCCATGCTCACACTCGTTGAAAACATTACACTGCCCATGGATCTGTGCGGCGTGTTCAATCCGAAGCACTCGCGTGAGCGTGCGCTTGAGCTTCTGCGTCTGGTTGAGATCGAAGAGCATGCCGATAAACTCCCTGCTTTTATCTCAGGCGGACAGCAACAACGTGTCGCCATCGCACGCGCATTAGCGAACGATCCGCCTGTTCTTGTGGCAGATGAGCCAACCGGCAGCCTGGATTCTGTTACAGCTGATCATATCTTTGAAGTATTCGAGCATCTCATCTCCAGGCAAGGCAAGACGATTGTGATGGTGACACATGATCAATCACTTACCTCCCGTTTCTCGCGCACGCTGAATATCGTCGATGGAGAACTGGCATCGGTGGCGGAATCAGGAATCGGGTCCGAAAAGAGGCGGACGAAATGAGCACGCCTCAAACTAAGCGGAAGTCTGTCTCTAATCAACATGCCATGTCCTCCTCTGAAGCCATGATCGACATGCGCGGTATCGTCAAGACGTTCAAGAATGCGGCGGGCGAGTTCATTGTGTTAAAAGGCATCGACCTGACCATCCAGCGCGGCGAGTTCGTTTCGATTGTCGGAAAATCCGGCAGCGGCAAATCCACTTTGCTGAACATGATCACTGGCATCGACCATCCCACCGAGGGATGTGTGGTGATCGGTGGCACCGATATTTACACGAACATGACCGAGAGCCAGCGTTCCAAATGGCGCGGGCGTAAGCTTGGTATTGTGTTTCAATTCTTCCAGTTACTCCCGATGCTCACCTTGCTTGAGAACGTGATGCTGCCAATGGACTACGCCGACATGCATGACTTTGATGAACGCCCTGAACGCGCCATGGAAATGCTCAAACTGGTGGGACTTGAACAGTTCGCGAATAAATTGCCGGTGTTAGTCTCAACCGGACAGCAACAACTTGCGGCGATCGCGCGTGCCCTGGCGTGTGATCCGCCTTTGCTGGTTGCCGATGAACCAACCGGCAATCTTGACACCAAATCCGCGAATATCATCATCGATCTTTTTGAAGAATTGGCGCGGCGCGGAAAAACTGTCGTGATGGTGACACATGATCCTTCGCTGACCGCGCGCACGACACGCAACATCATCATCGCAGATGGTGAGTTGATCAACGAGACGATTGCGCAGTCACTGCCGTGGCTCAGACATCGGCATCTTATGGAGTTTACAAAACTCGCTGAGGAAAAAACATACCTGCCCAAAGCCACCATAATCCCGCACAACGAACATGTCGAATACTTCTTCATGATCCACAAAGGCGAAGTGGAAGTGGTATTACTGGATCGTAAAAATAAAGAGACGATCATCTCTCGTCTCAAGCCTGGTGAATTCTTTGGTGAAATGGAATTATTGCGCGGTGGCAAATCCATTGCGAATGTACGCGCGGCAGCAGAAGGACCTGTTGCTGTATTGACCATCCAGCGCGATGACTTCAAGCGCGTAATTGCCGAGTCGCCGATCACGGCAGAGGCGATTGGGAAGGTCGTTCAGCAAAGACTGGATGCCCACCGTGCCGCGGATAGCAGGAAGAGGAGCACCTCGCGCTGAGCGGAGTGAGCTGATAGGCGAACGTAGACGAAGCGCGGTGTTCATATCACACTGCGCTTCGTCTACGGGACTTCGACGATCGCTCAGCCCCTCCGCTCAGCGCGAATGGATAACCTTATGAAACCTCGTTGGCGAAAAGTATTCCACGACCTGATTGATAACAAAGCCCGCACACTGCTGGTGGTCTTTTCCATTGCAGTGGGCGTATTTTCCATTGGAGTGATCGCGGGCGCGTACCAGATTATCTCGAATGACATGAGCGTTTCGTATTCGTCCAATCATCCTGCAAATATCGAAATGCGGATGTCAAGTTATGATGAGGATGTGCTGACGTCCATTCACAATCAGCAGGATGTGCAGGAAGCCGAAGGGCGGCGCGTGTTCAATGTCCGCGTGCGGGTGCCGGGCACAGAAAAATGGACGACGCTCGATATGATCGCCTTCGAGAGTTTCGAGAATAATGCCATCAATTTGTTGACTCCCGTTGAAGGAGCGACCGTCCCCGGGAAGCGCGAAATGTTGTTGGAATTGGATGCGCTGTCGCATGTGGATGTCGGCCTGGGCGGTCTGCTTGAATTTCAACTCCCGGATGGTTCTACAAAGACCTTACCCGTTGTTGGTATTGTTCAGGATACTGCCGCGGGCGCGGGCGATTTTCTCGCTTCGCCGTATGGATATGTCACAATGGACACCCTGCAATACATGGGACAGCCCAAACTGTTCAACCGCGCGTTGGTAACAGTTTCCGGAGATAGTGATGACCTTTCGCACATCCGTGAAGTAGGTGCGGAGTTGAAGGATAAGCTGGAAAAGAATGGTACCACCGTCATCCGTTCAAGATTCTCGGAAACACATGAGCACCCCCTGGCTGATACGGTAAATGCGGTCCTTGGCATCTTGATGGCTCTGGGAATTCTGATCGTGTTCCTGTCCAGTTCCTTGATCGCAAATACTTTGAGCGCCTTGTTGAACCAGCATTTACGGCATATCGGTGTGATCAAACTGGTAGGTGGGCAACGCAATCAGGTCTTTCGCATGTATATCACGCTCATCTTGGCATTTGGTGTTCTGGCTTTGTTCATTGCCGTCCCATTGGGTGGACAAGGCGCGTATGGACTGGCATTGTTCATCGCTGGCGAGATGAATTTCAACCTGATCGGTTATCGCATTGTGCCGATGGCGTTGTTCATTCAGATCGCAGTGGGATTGCTTGTTCCGTTGATCGCCGGGCTGGCGCCGGTGCTTAATGGTTCGCGTATTACGGTGTTAAAAGCCCTTAGCGGAGGATTGACCGATGATGAACAGAATCAGGCGTCGGGTGGAGAGAAGCGGCTTTCCTGGTTCGATTGGATGCAGGTCAAAGCGACGCATCTGCTCGCGGCGCGCGGAATCCATATCCCGCGTCCATTCGTGATCTCGTTGCGAAATACATTCCGCAGAAAGAGTCGCCTTGCGCTGACATTGTTCACGTTGACGATGGGCGGCGCGATCTTTATTGCGGTATTCAATGTGCGTGTGACATTGCACGATTACATCGGGCAGATCGGGAAATATTTTGTTGCAGATGTCTCGCTGGATTTTGATAGACCCTATCGGCTGAGTGAGATCGAACAGATGGTGATGAAAGTGGATGGCATTCAACATGTTGAAGGCTGGCAGTTCGTGAGCGGCGACCTGCTTGATGAGAATGGTGATGTGCTCGAAAATATAAATGTCTTTGGTCCTCCGGCGGATAGCGAATTGATCGAGCCTATTCTGGTCGCTGGTCGTTGGATCCAACCGGATGATGTGCGGAAGATGGCGGTCAGCGAAGGGTCGCTCAAGTATTATCCCGATTTGAAGCCTGGCGATATTATGAAATTAAAGATAGAGGGGCGCGAAGAGGACTGGGAAGTGATCGGCATCTTCAAATTTGTAGACCGTGAAGGCGTGTTGGCGTATGCGCCTTATGAACATGTTTCGCAGATGAATGATCTTGCGAACCGTTCGTTTTCGTTCAGGCTTGTGACCGATGAACATGATCGACCATATCAGGATGCGAAAGCTGAAGAGTTGGATAAATATTTCCGCGAGCATGGCTACAAGGTGCGCGTCGCGCAAGCGGGACGCGCAACACTGGATAGCGCCGTGGAAAGTTTGGATACGCTGGTCGTGTTTTTGTTGGTGATGGCAATTCTCACCGCAATTGTTGGTTCCATGGGTCTCACGGGGACGATGGGTATGAACGTACTCGAGCGCACACGTGAGATCGGAATCATGCGCGCCATCGGCGCGGATGACCGCGCCGTGATGCAGACTGTGATCGCTGAAGGGATTGTGATCGGCATGATATCTTTTGTTCTGGCAATTGTGCTTTCCTTTCCATTCACATATTTGCTTTCGACGATCGTGAGTCTGGCAGTGTTCCAAACTCCGATCGACGTGGTGTTTACATATCTGGGATATGCGATCTGGCTTGGGCTTGTGCTGGTTTTATCCACGGTTGCGAGTATTTTGCCCGCGCGCAACGCGGCGCGGCTCACGATCCGTGAGGTGTTGGCTTACGAATAGAGGCGTAAGGACCGGGCTTGTCCCTGTCCTGCGCATTGTCCTGCATTACATAAAAGGGCGACCGCAAGGGTCGCGCCCTACGGAATTATTGGATCTAGAAAGAAGGAAAATACCATGAAGAAAAGACTACTGATGTTGATCGTGATCGTTGCATGGGCAATGACTGCCTGTGCAAATCAACCCACAGCCGCAACTCCCTCATCTGCCGAACCAGCTTCGATTGCGGCGGATGGCGTTATCGCAGAGGGAAAACTCAAACCACTCCAGGCTGTCAACTTGGCGTTTCAGGTGCGCGGTATGGTCGAAGAGATCAATGTCAAGATCGGTGATCCCGTCAAAATGGGTGATGTGCTTGCCCGCCTCGCCAACTTTGATCAGGCAATGGCGCAATTGAGCGGTGCCAATCTTGAATTGATCCAGGCGCAACAAGCCTATGACCAACTCCTGCGTACGGAGGGACTTGGTCATGCGGATTCGTGGACCGCATATATGAACGCACAGATCGTCCGCGCCGAAGCCGAACTTGCCTGGGAAGCCTTGAATTTGGATGATATTGAAAACCGAATCGATGATGCCAAAGCGGAAGTGGAAGATCGCGAAGCCGATCTGAATGATGCCAAGGATGAGTTCGATAAATACAAAGACCTGGATCAAGATAACACCAGGCGTAAGACTGCCGAGGATGCACTGGAAACTGCACAGGAAGATTACAACGAAGCTGTACGCAATCTGGATGAGATCATGCAGGAGCGAGATGCCGTCCGCGCCGCGCTGGATTCGGCATTAGCCACCGAAACGGAGGCGAAATATCAATTTGAGCAAACGGTGGACGGTCCGAATAAGGAGCAGCTTGGATTGCTTTCCTCACGTCTTGATAATGCCAAGGCACAGGTTGCTGCAGCGGAAGATGCGCTCAGCAATTATCAGATCACAGCACCCTTCGGCGGAGTCGTAGCGGAGGTGGCGGTTGAAGTGGGTGAGCAGGTCACAGCTGAGACACGAGCCGTGAGTGTCGTCAACACCTCATCATGGATCATCGAGACCACCGACATCACTGAGCTCGAAGTGGTGAATTTGGCAGTCGGTCAAAAGGTCACGTTCACGGCGGATGCGTTGAGTGACATCACGATGAATGGGGAAGTCACCGAGATCAGTCAGTCATCGTTCGTGCAGGGCGGCGATGTGATCTACACCGTCCGCATTCAAGCGAACGATATCGACCCGCGCCTCAAATGGGGCATGACCGTCGAAGTCGCTTTCGAATCGACGGAAAAATGAATCCTACATTAGAAAAAATGAATTAGAACATTTGTTGGATTGAATCATAAATATTTTGCGCGATAATGGGATTCCTCTGAAAAACGCAAAACCGGGGAAACCCGGCGGCGCAAAGTCCTGGATCTAAAATCACATGATAGTTGTGATCAGGATCGCCAGACTATCGAAAATAGCAAAACCGTCGAAAGGCGGCGACGCAAAGCCAGGCATCTAAAGCCAATAACACTGGTAGGACCGGCCGGCTGACCGAAAGGCAAAACCAGGGAAACCTGGCGACGCAAAGTTATGGGTCTAAAGTCGATGACCAAGATTGCCATACTGCCAAAGAGAAAAAAAGCAGGGATGATGGAAACATCATCCCTGCTAAATTTAAAGACATGCTCGAATAATTAGAACATTTGTTGGCTTGAAATCGAATGTAGAAAGCGCGATAATAATATTGCTTCGATAAAGAGCAAAACCGGGAAAACCCGGTGACGCAAAGTCCTGGATCTAAGGCTGAACTGAGTCATGATCGCCAGACTACCGATAAAAGCAAAACCGTTGAAAAACGGCGGCACAGAGTTCGGCATCTAAAATCAGTGCACATCACTGATCAAGATCGACCAACCGACCGAAACGCAAAACCGGGGAAACCCGGCGACGCAAAGTCATGGGTCTAACGTCGTCATTATTTTTTGACAATGACTGCCAGACTGCCGAAGAGCATTTGCAGGGATGACTGTAAAAGGTTGTCCCTGCTTTTTTAATTG
>Ga0180069_1000030_pt1 | contig 34967 bp, 28 predicted proteins | sample EasRivERM_16_10D_2_FD_121793 | JGI IMG/M metagenome (GOLD analysis project Ga0180069, IMG submission 121793) | Soil microbial communities from meander-bound floodplain in the East River, Colorado, USA - East River metaG ERMLT231B'_16_10D | ecosystem: Environmental > Terrestrial > Soil >...
CCCAACTCAACACCCAATGCATCAGCCAGTGATGATGTGATCAGCGCGGCGTCAGTGTCAGAGTCGTTCAGGTAACGGCCCTCAAGCGTCGGGTAGGAACGAACCGTTTTTGCGTCGAAAGGAATGACTCCCACCAGTGAGAGGGCGGTGATGCGGTCAGCTTTGGCCGAGTCATTGTCATAAAAATTTGCAGGTAAATTCACAGTGCGGTTTAAGGATGCAGATGTGACGCGCACACCGTCCACAGCTTTGGCTTTTTCGAGCAACGCAAAATCGAACGGTTCGCCGGAGGCATGCGTGATGGTAGCATCCACCTGACCTGCCGAGGCAAGGGCATTGGCTTGCAGCGCCGCCAGCATGGAGGGCAGGATAATGTTCATACCAAAAAGTACGAGTACACCAAAGACAACTGCGAGCGTGGTGAGGACCGTGCGAAGTTTACGTCCGCTGAGATAACGATATGCGAGGATAAATTGGATGTTCATATTGGTTTCCTGGTCTAGCAATCGTTAGTCTACTAGTCATCCAGTTTTTTTATTTTCTCAATCACAGAATCAGTGTTTTTACTGTTCCTGCCATTCCTGCCATGCTTGCGTTCGAGAAATGCTTCGTCAACGACCCTGCCATCTTTGAGGAAGATGATACGGTCAGCATAGGCGGCGATGCGCGGATCATGTGTGACGATCACAACGGTGCGTCCGAATTTCTTTGAGACATCGCGCAAGAGCGCCGCAATTTCATCGCTTGCGCGCGTATCGAGGTTGCCAGTCGGTTCATCAGCAAGGATGAGATCCGGTTCAGCGATCAGGGCACGTGCGATGGCGACACGCTGTTGTTGTCCGCCGGAGAGTTGATCGGGACGATTCTGCAGGCGATCCTCCAATCCGAAGCGTGTGAGCCATTCAATGGCTTTTTGCTTTGATTCAGCAGATTTCATACCATCCAGTGTTACAGGCAGTGCGGCGTTCTCCACTGCGTTCAGAACGGGGATGAGGTTGAAGAACTGGAAGATGAAGCCGATCTTGCGACGGCGCAATTCGGTTAACTTTTCGTCGTTGAGGTCGGTGAGGTTATGACCGCCGATAATGACATGACCTTCCGTAGGCTTATCGAGTCCGCCAAGTAAATGCATGAGCGTGGATTTTCCGCATCCGCTGGGACCCATGATGGCAACAAATTCACCTTCCTTGATGGTGAGGTTAACATGGTCGAGCGCAACGACAGCAGTCGCGCTGGCACCATAGATCTTGGTTAGCCTTTCGACTTGTATGTTGGACATGGGTTACTCCTTGCGGATCGGATCTGGAAGTTGCCAAGAGAGAGCATTGGCTGATGTAATATCTCGTCCCGAAGGTATGAATGACTCAACAGGGTTTTTCAAGGAAACCTTCGGGATGTTTGTGATCAATCAGTCTGCTGATCGATTCCAGAATTATTGGTAATGCACTGTGACGCTCATACCTGAACGGATGCCTTCGGGGAGTTCATCGAGCGCGATTGTCGTTTTATAGATCACATCGCCGCCGAGGGTATCCGCAACTGATGAGATGTTTGTCACATGACCTTTAATTTCCGCATTAAGTGCATCTACAAATACTGTGACGTTCTGTTCAATGTTGACGTTGGGCACATCGCGTTCACTCAGGTCGGTGGTCACAACCTGTAAGTTTGCCACATCGCTTATGACGATCAGCGTTTGTCCAGGTGAAACATACTCCCCGGTGACGGTATTGACCGTTGTAACGATGCCTGAGAAAGGTGAGAGCAGGCGCGTATGCTCAAGTTTGTCCTGTGCGGCTTTCAGGTTATCCCGGGCTTGTTGCAGTTGGGCAAGTTTTGTGCCCGTGGCATTTGATGGGATCGACTCGCCCTTTAACTCGGATAAATACCACTTTGCCTCCTGCAAGGCGGCCGCGGCAGAATCAAGATTTGCATTCGCGAGGGCGACATCATTTTCGGCAGGTTTATCTGTAAACCAGTTAAGGTTTGCCAAAGCAGTGTTGTAAGCTCTTTGGGTATTATAAAGATTAGTGGTAGCTGTTGCCCGCATTGGGTCTGCGGACGAGAGATGATTTGTTTTTTTATAAGTATCCTGAGCGTTGTCCAATGCTTTTTGGGCAAGTACCAGCTGGGCTTTGTAATAATCGATGTCAGATTGATTCGCCTGCCTGTAGTTGATGCTATCCACTTTCTTTTGGGCATCCTCATAGGATTTTTGGGCTGTGACTACAGCCTGTTCAGCCGCGGCGATGGCGGCGGGGGAGGTCAATTCCCGCAGAGTTCGCTGTGCCTGGTCCACTTCCACTTGAACGAAATCATTATCCAATTCTGCGAGAACATCGCCAGTTTTGACCGGGTCACCTTCAGTGACATACACTTTTTTGATACTGCCGGCGAGGGCAAAAGCCAACTGTGCTTCCTGGGCAGGCACGACAATACCCGAAGCAACCACATCTCCATTGGAAACCTGCGGCGAGGATTGTGTGACGGAAGTGTTGGTGTTGGTTGTGCCATTATCCAAAACAACGGTGGGAATTGGCTCTGCGGACGCGTTTGAGCCACAGGCGGCGAGTATGAAGGCAAATAATAAAATCAGCAGCAACTTAAATTTCATTTTCATACTCCAGCTTACTTTCCAGCTGCACCATTGTTCTCAACGATCAGACCATCGCGCAAAGTAACGACACGTTGCGCATATTTGATGACGCGGGGATCGTGCGTGGCGAACACGAATGTAACGCCGGTCTCTTTGTTGAGTTTTGCCATGATGTCCATGACCTGTTTGCCATTCTCGGTATCGAGGTTGGCGGTGGGTTCGTCAGCGAGGATCAGCTTGGGATTTGTAGCAAGCGCCCGGGCGACGGCGACGCGCTGTTGTTGTCCGCCGGAGAGTTGATCGGGGCGGTGATGGGCGCGGTCGGCAAGTCCGACTGCTTCCAGCATTTCATTGACGCGCTTCTTGCGGTCTGCAGGTTTTGTCCCATTCAACAAGAGCGGCATCTCAACATTTTCGTAGGCGGTGAGAGTTGGAATGAGCGCAAAGAATTGAAACACAAATCCGATCGCGTTCTTGCGCAGGTCAGCGCGCTGGTTGCGGTTGAGACCGGTTGCATCCTGTCCGTTGATCGCGACGCTCCCTGTGGTTGGCTGGTCGAGTAGACCGATGAGTTGCAGCAATGTGGTTTTGCCTGAACCTGAGGGTCCGACCAGTGCGGTGAATTCACCATCTTGAACCGATAGATCTACGCCGCGTAAGGCTTTGGTTTCCACTTCGCCGATCTTGAATACGCGGGTTGCGTTGGTAACTTTTGTAACTTCCATTTTAGACTCCTGCTCCATGTAATGCTTCAACAGGTTCCATGCGGGCGGCAAGCCGGGCAGGGTAGAGTGAAGCGATGAGGGTAATAATATAGGTAACGATGGCAAGGTTAATGGTATTTGCCAGCGTGAGGTGAGCATAGATGCGGTCTTCAAAGAGCACGCCGGTAATTCCGTAATCGCCAATGTAAATACCATAGACAGTGAAATAGGCAACTATGGCGCCGCCGATGATCAATCCACCGATCACGCCGCCGGTCGCGAGCAACGCGGCTTCGGCAAGGAACTGTGCCATAATGCCGCTGCCCTTCATGCCAATGGCGGAGAGGATGCCGATCTCGCGTGTGCGTTCGAAGACTGCCATCACCAGTGTGTTAGTCACGACCGTGGCGGTGATTCCCAGAACGATGAGATAGAGAACAATGAAGAACGCATTGGCGTAATCTTCAAACTGGACAACGAATTGATTCTGCTCGCGCCAGGTGAGGACCTTTAGATTATTTGACTGCAATGCCTGCGCAACGGCTTCAGCATCTTCACTGTTCTGCAATAATACAAAAATCGTGCTGGCATGATTCTCCGTTGTGGTGATGGCCTGTGCCTTGGCAAGCGGCATGAAGATTGTGCTTTCATCGTAGCCAGGTGTCCTTGTTGTAAAGATGCCGCGGATCGTAAACAATTGTTCATTTATATCGCCGTTTGAAGTTGTGACCAGCAGGTTGACCTTGTCGTTGACTTTGAGACTCAACTTCTCGGCAAGGATGTTGCCGATGAGGATACCTTCGCGGTCATCGGCTTTGATGAATTCTCCGGAGAGCATGCCATCCCGAAAAGGTTTATTCGCCTCTGACTCTGGGTCGATGCCGAGGATTTGCACGCCTTTTGATTCGTTGCTGATGGTTAAAATTGCACTGGCGCTCAAGCGCGGGGTTGCTACTGTGACTTGTGGCAGAGACTTGATTTTCCCGGCTACCTGTTCAGGGTCTTCGATCAGGTCCTCCCATTTCAGGCTGATCTTATTTTCTTCATACGATGCCGGGCGGATTTGCAGATGTCCGCTTTGCAGGCGGATGGTGTTTTGCAATGCGCCGGTCATTTCACCTTCAAGTACCGAGACCATGAGCAGCAATAACGCCATGCCCACGCCGACAGCCAGTGATGACAATAGGGAACGGGTTTTATTACGCCCGATGTTGCGATAAGCTAATTTGAATGCTTGTATCATAAAGTTCTACCTTGTTAAGTATTTTGGAATTCAGGAGCTTGCTCCTGCAAATACGCCAGCAAGCTGGCCTACTCCAAAAATTTATACGTGGTGCAAAGCCTCAGACGGCTCTCGTCTGGATGCGATGATGGCTGGGACCAGCGCGGCGAGTGCGGCGATCACAAAAATGATCGAGGCGCGCATCAACAACCGACTGACACCCAGTGTGGGGTAGATCCGCCCGCTGATTAAAGCCATATAATCCGTGATGCCCGCAAACTGGCTGTAATCCATGCCCACCTGCATCAGACTGAGGTTGGTTATCAGTCCCATTGCTATCCCTGCGATCACACCGACAAAACCGATCAGTGCGCCCTCCAGGATAAACGTCGTAGCGATCTGGCGCGGCTTGAGACCCATGGCGCCCAGCAGGCCGATTTCACGCGTCCGTTCGTAGATCGCCATCATCAACAGGTTCAAAATACCGATGCCTGCGATCATCACGATGATGACGCTGAAAATATCCATCACGATATTCTTCCGACCGACTGCGTTGCCAAGTTCGGGGTAATTATTTGCCCAGGTTTCAACCTCGTAGCCGGGCAGAAGTGTCGTCAGTGCAGCGACGACAGCGGATTCGGTACCGACTCTTTTCAACGTGATCTGCACTTCTGTAGATTGACCGCGTAGATTGAAAAGGTTTTGCGCCTCGGTCAGTGAAATATAGGCGGTTCCTTTTTCCATGGACGGAATGCCAATATCGTAGATGCCGATAACCGTCATCGTGCGTTGGCGGTTCTGTTTGTGGATGTCGCTGCCGACCATGGTGATGCGGTCGCCAATTTTTAAGGATAAGGCATCCGCCAGTCCCTTGCCGATGAGGATTGTGTCTTCATCGGTAGCTTCCACATATCTTCCATCGACGATGTGTTCCGCGATCAGGCTGACGGGCGCTTCCGCTTCGGGGTCGATACCTATAATGTTCATTGGGAATGCACCCTCGCGGTTGCTGATCAGTCCACCTGTTTGGATGCGGCGGGAAGCGGCAATTACATTCGGCTGGGCCAACGCCGCTTTAACGACCGCCGAGTCATCGGTCAAAGGCAGAAGCGGATTGCTATCCACTTTTTCGCGATAGCCATCGGCATGTACCTGAATATTGCCACCGAGTACGCGCACCGCGTTCCCGGCGATGGCATTGTTGAAACCATCCATCAAGCCATCGTAGAACATCATGAGGGCAAGGGAGAGTCCCATTGCCAGCACGATGATGACCGTGCGGCGGCGGTGTCGCCAGATGTTACGCCATGCAAGTTTTAAATAAAGTTGCATTTTTAAACTCCTTTCAAATTTCAGATCTTCAACCTGAGCGTTATTCTTCAGGCTTTAATAATTCCTTCTTTGGCCTTCCGCGCTTGCGAATTTCCACTTCTGCAAGGGGTTGATCCTTGATCGACTCAATACGCATTTCGATCATATCGAGCCAGTGTAGATCGGCTTCGAGATGCATGATGGCTTTATCGAGCAACAGGATCTGTGCCATTTCAAAGAGCGGATCATACCCATCACGTTGGTCTGTGGCATCGTGTAATTCCTGATACAACTTGGAACGCTGGATTTGGATGATACGTGTTGGGTCCGCTTCACCGGACACCAGCCCGATCATCAATTTGACAAAGAACTCATCCCGTTGATGTTCGGTGGGGACGCCGTCGGTAAACCAACCTTTTAGGGCATCGCGTCCATCGCGTGTGATCGCATAAATGCGCCGCGCAGGTTCGCGTCCCTCGCCGAGATCAGACTTGGTCTGTACCAACCCGGATTCCTCGAGGCGCTCCAGCGTAGTGTAGATCTGCGCGGGCTTTACATCCCAATTCCCGCCGCCGACAACAGCCGAGAACGCGGCATGCAGTTCATAACCGTGGCGGGATTTTTGGGCGAGCAATCCTAAAATGGCGTTGCGGACAGACATGGGCCTCTTTGGAAAATAGTCAACGAGTTACTGGTTTTCAAACGAACAAAATAATATACGAGTTACTATTTTCTGTCAAGAGGACAAATTTACGCTTCTTACGTGACATTTGCCTGCTGAGGCTTCGAGAAGCCGAATCTCCCCCAAAGCATTTTCAGCATTAACCCCGCTCTCCAAAATGCGACTGCCGCCATCCCATGCGCAAGCACAGCGAACAACGGCGGCGTTTGATACGTGTAATAGGTCCAGCATTCGCGCGTGGTGCCCCACAATTCAAGATAGTATCCCAACCCTGAACCTGCGACAAAAGTTAGCAATGCAAAGGGATGATCTGTTGGTGTCAGAATGAGGAGAATGCACAAAGCAAGTGCGAGCCAGGTATGGGACTTGTCAAAGGTTGGGGCAACAAAAACCAGCATCAAGCTTAGGAAAGAGGCGAAGGTGGTCCAGTATAGGATTTTGAAAAAAAGATTTCCTTCGTGTTCCTTAGTTGCCTTTGTGGTTAAGAAAAATAATCCGCGTGTAATGCGGTCAATGGACAGACTCGCGATCGGCCATGCCGGGATGATCCACAGCGGCGGACGTTCTGCCGTATAGTAATGCCAAAGATTCGTTTGTGTACCCCACGATTCAATGACAAGCCCGCCACACATTCCCACAAAGACGATGAGCAGGTCGGTTTTGAGATTGGCGCGGGCGATGATGGTGACGGACATGAACCCAAATATGCCGAGTAAAAGCCAGTCCATGTAGCGCCACCATTCGCCGTTCCAGTCCACGTACTTGAGATATTCTTCGGCGAGTGGCCACCAGATGTAGGCAATGAGAAAGATGGTAAGCAAGAACCCGCCGAGCAGGATACTGCTATCGCGGGTCCAAAAGTTTTTGAGCGCAGTGCGAAAGGAAGACATGCATGAAATTATAGCAGTGAGATCTTACAGAGTGCCGCGTAAATATCTAAACTCAAAGTGGGAAATTTAGACTGCAATTTACTCCAAAAAGTTTAGTAAATAAAGAGACAAGCGGTAAACAAGACGTTAACTTGAAACCGCATGGCAAAAGGTTACAAGTACCTTGCCTTTTTATTCGTCCTCACATAGAATCAGCGTTGTTCGTATCGGGTGGGAATGATCTTCCGTTCGTATTTGTACAAAACTCGTCTTAGGTTTTCGGAGGTGTACGGAACGTATGATATAGAACATTTCGCAAGTGTGTCACATTCAATCGTAAACTTCATAAAGTCTTTTGTTTGAGGAGAACAAACATGACCAAATCTTTACCAAAAGTATTTTCACTGGCGTTGGTGCTGGCACTGGTGTTGAGCGGGTTTCCTGCTCAGTTTGCAAGTGCTGCTTCGCCAACAGAATTATTCTTTTCAGAATATATTGAGGGTTCGAGCTTTAACAAAGCTCTTGAGATTTATAACGGGACCGGAGCCGCGGTCAATCTTGCAGCTGGCGGCTATAACGTATTTATGTCGTTTAATGGGGGAACTTCAACGTTTACCATAAACCTGAGCGGCACCGTTGCGAATAACGATGTTTACGTAGTTGCGCCCACCAACGCAAATGCTACCATTCTTGCCCAGGCTGATCAAACCGCGGGGACCGCCTGGTTCAACGGTGACGATGCAGTAGTGCTTCGCAAAGGAACCACGATCCTTGATGTGATTGGACAAATTGGTTTTGACCCCGGCACGGAGTGGGGCAGTGGTTTGACAAGTACGGCGGACAACACCCTTTGGCGCAAGGCCAGCGTGAGCGCGGGTGACACGAACGGCTCAGACGTTTTCAGCCCCGCCTTGGAGTGGGATGGCTTTGCGACGGATACTTTTGTGGGGCTAGGCTTCTATGGACCCCCTCCTGTATTGCCCAACTGTGGCGGCCCACTTGCCGTTGAAGTAGGCTACGCAGCCACCCGATCGGTGACGGCGACTGATCCGGATGGCACAGTTGTGGATATCCAAATCACCAATATCACTCCCGTACCTGCGTCGGGCAACATAACTCTGGGCAGCTTGGTGCCAGCGAGCGGCACTGGTGGTACGGCCACGGCAGTGGTTACTGTCACCAATGCGGTGCCCACGGGCACCTACGCGGTGCAGATCACCGCGACGAATAACGACGCGACGCCTCAAACCGGGACATGCACACTTACAGTAAATGTGCTGACGGTTATGCCGATTGGAGCGGTGCAGGGCTCGGTTGGTGATACCGATAATGGCATGACTCATCGCTCACCGTTCGCTCCACCGAGTGGCACCAGCGCCGGGACCACAACTGTCGCCGTGCAGGGGGTGATCTACCAGAAGACTCTGGCTCGCACCAGCAGCGGCGGCAACCAGTACGGGCTTTTCCTGCAGAATACCGCCGCTACGGCCGACTCCGATCCTAACTCGTCGGATGGAATCTTCGTCTTCATGGGCAGCTTCACTACGTTGTTGTGGAACATCGGCGGAACCTACGCGCCGCAGGTGGGCGACGAGATTGTCCTAGCTGGGCGCGTGTCTGAGTTTTTCAGCTTGTCACAATTGAGTTCCGGCCTGTCGGTGCTGAGAGTTGTGCGCAGCGGCGTGGACCTCGATGCAGAAGCAGAAGTCCCAGCCTTCGAGGTAAACCCGCCTGACATATTGGCCGATGCCAACCGCTATTGGGAACGCCACGAGGGCATGCGCGCGCAAGTTCCGGCGAACAGCATTGTCATCGACAGCCGCGATGTCTTCGCCAGCACCGCCGACGGCGAGTTCTGGCTGGCACGCGGTGATCATCCCATTGCACAGCGCGCCGACCCATACGCACGTCGCGCCTTCCGTGACGCGCATCCGCTGGATGACGACCCGGCCCTGTTCGACAATGGCAATGGATACCGCATCATCCTGGGCAGTCTGGGTATCAAGGCCGCCGCAAACGACAATACGGTGCTCATCGCTCCGGCGCGCACATTCGATACGATGACTAATTCTCCCATCGGCGGCGTCTACTTCTCGTTCAATAAGTATCAGATCATGGTTCAGCAGCAGCCTGTGCTCACGTCCGGCGTCAACCCTGCACTAAACGCACCGCCGCAGTCATTCGATCGGAACCAGGAATTCAGCCTGGCGCCTTATAACGTCGAGAACCTTTATGACCGGCGCGACGATCCCTTTGACGGTTGTGACTTTACGGGTAACTCTGGTTGCCCGGGCGTGAATCCACCGTTCGACTACGTCCCGGCCAGTCAGGCTGTCTACGACGCGCATGTGGATGACATCGCGAAACAGATCATCAATGACCTGCACGCTCCGGACATTATCTTTGTGCAGGAGGCTGAAGACCAGGATATTTGCCTCGTGAACGCCGGCGCGCTGGTATGCGGAACAACCAACAATGCCGACGGCAAGCCTGACACCCTCCAGGAACTGGCGTTGAGGATCTCCACGCTGGGTGGTCCCGCGTATGATGCTGTCTATGACCGCAACGGCGCCGATGACCGCGGCATCGTCTCGGCATTCCTCTACCGCACAGACCGTGTGGAACTTCTGCCCGCCTTAGCCACGGATCCGGTACTGGGCAGCAGCCCGACGGTCTCGTATCGCGGCACGGCTCTGTCCTACAACACCGATGTACAGAACCCCAAGGCGCTCAATGCCGATCTGCCAAGCGATGTGGACCTGAGCACTGGTGTAGACGGCAGTAATGTTTTCACCCGCCCGCCACAAGTTGGCTTGTTCCGCATCTGGCAGGACGCTGTCGGCAGTGGTACCTCACTTGATCTCTATGCGCTGAGCAACCACTTCAGCAGTACACCTGACGGGCGCGTAGGTCAACGCACCGAGCAGGCACTATATGACGCTTCCATCGTGGCTGCACTACAGGCGGCGAATCCCGATGTGCTGGTCGCGGTTGCTGGCGACTTCAACGTCTACCCACGCCCCGATGATCCGTTTGCTCCTGGTCATGCACTCCATCCCAGCGACCAGCTTGGACCCCTCTATGATCAGGGTATGCTCAACCTGTTCGACGTTCTTGTCGCTGAGGTTCCCGCCAGTGCCTATTCCTATATCTTCCAGGGCCAGACACAGACACTCGATCAGATTTTCGTAACTTCTTCGCTGATGGATCAACTGGTTCAGGCGCGGGCGGCTCATGTCAACAGTGACTGGCCGGCTGATTACGATGGAGATGGTCCGCGCGGTGCAAGTGACCATGATCCGCTTGTTGCCCGCCTAGGCCTGGCACCAAGTTGCAACGGCATCCCGGCTACCATCCTCGGCACCGCTGGTGACGACGTGATTAACGGCACCAACGATCCAGACGTTATCGTTGGCCTCGGTGGCGACGATACCATCAACGGTGGTAATGGTGACGATATTATCTGCGGCTATGGTGGTGACAACATCCTCAATGGTGGCAACGGGAACGATACACTCGTGGGCCGTTACGGAATTGATGTGCTCGATGGCGGGAATGGGAACGACACATTGATGGGCAGGGCTGGCGACGACGCACTAGTCGGCAACAAGGGCGACGACACACTGACAGGCGGCACAGGCGCCGACTCCTTCAGTGGCGGGTCTGGTTCAGATACCAATACAGACTTCACCGAGGGAGAGGACACGAGCGACGGAACGTGACCTAGTTAGTTCCGTAAGCGGCCATTGCCAGTTTGCAGCCGCCGAATAAGTAGAAGACCCCTGTACTTTCGCTTCGACAATGAGCTAAAGTACAGGGGCTTTGTTATATCCGATGAAATTTTAGGGCAAGTAGACCTGCGGATTCACACAATTCGGCAAATGCTCGCCCTTCAAGCCTGCGATCAAATTCTTTGCCGCCATCCAGGACATCTTATCGCGCGCGGTCCTGCTCGCGCTAGCAATGTGCGGCACGATGATAATGTTATCGAGTGTCAGCAAGGGATAATCAGCGGGTAGTGGCTCAGGCTCCGTCACATCCAGTCCCGCTGCGAAGATACGTTTGAATTTCAAAGCTTCGTACAAGGCATCTAAATCCACAACGGGGCCGCGCGATGTATTGATGAGCACGGTGTTGGGCTTCATCTTTGACAAGGCTTCCGAGTCGATCAGGTGATGCGTATCAGGCGTCAGTGGGGTATGAAGCGAGATAAAGTCCGATTCTGCGAGCAGAGTCTCAAAATCCACAGAGGTCGCTTTCACATCTGGGTCGTGTTTTACTTCGCTTGGATCGTAATAGATCACGCGCATATCGAATCCGACCGCGCGCCGCGCCACTGCCTTGCCGATGCGCCCAAACCCAATCAAGCCAAGTGTTGCGCCTTTCATCTCAACCCCAAGCAAAAGCAACGGACCCCAGGTTTTCCACTTCCCCTCGTGCACATATCGTTCGGCTTCAGGGATACGCCGCGCGGCAGCCAGCATCAATGCGAAGGCAAAATCAGCGGTCGCATCAGTCAGCACGTCCGGCGTGTTGCCAACCGGGATCTTGCGCGCGGTGGCGGCGTTCACGTCAATGTTATCTATACCCACCGCATGATTACTGATCACTTTCAACTTCGTTCCGGCGGCATCCATTAGTTCGCCATCCACCTTGTCAGTCAACAAACACAACAATCCCTCAACCCCCTGCACTCGTTTTATCATTTCTTCACGGTTGGGCGGCAGTTCACCTTCCCACAGATCCACATCGCAAAAATCTTTTACAAGAACCAGCCCTTTATCGGGGATCACCCTGGTTACAAAAACCTTTGGTTTCGACATAGGCTCTCCATAAAATAATTCTGATATGATAACAGATATGGATGCGAATCGTTTCGCGACACACAGCCTCAAAGACCCGCGTGTTTTGCGAATTCTCTCCGCCGCGCTGGATGCAGTTGACCCATACAAAGCCGTACAAAAACACCTCCCAAATCTTTTCGGGCGTGTTTATGGATTAGCCATTGGAAAAGCCTCCATCCCCATGCTGACGGCGCTTGCGGAAGCGACTCCACTCTCAGGCGCGCTCGCCATCAGCAAACACGCTTCATCCGCTTCGTCTCCGCTCAGCGCGACCCCGAACCTGTTTCCGGTTTTCCTGGGTAGTCATCCCATCCCAGACTCGCGCTCGCTCGAAGCCGGTCATCGTGTTTTAGATTTTGCTTCTGCTTTGAATGAAGAAGATACATTAGTTTGTTTGATTTCAGGCGGCGGCTCTGCATTGGTTACCGCACCTTATGATGGAATAACTCTTGAAGACATGCAAGCGCTCACAGCCTTGTTGTTAGCCTGCGGTGCGCGCATTGATGAGATCAACACCATTCGCCGTCACCTGGACAGAGTCAAAGGTGGGGGACTGGCACGTGCTACGAAAGCAAAGATCATCAGTTTGATTCTTTCAGATGTGATCGGGAATCCACTTGAAGCAATTGCATCAGGACCTACAGTTCCCAACCCAACAACAAACACAGATGCTATGAAGATTCTGAAGAAATATAAAATTGAGGATCAAGTTTCAAATTCAATTATTAAAACTCTGGAGTCTGACAGCTTGCTGTTGGACAGCGAGAAGCAAGCTTCTCGACTCCAAAGTCAGCATTTGATCATTGGCGATAACAGACTCGCCGCGCAAGCCGCGTTGGAGCAGGCACAGCGCGAAGGAATCCATGCTGAAATCTTGACCAACGAATTACAAGGCGAAGCGCGGGAAGTTGGATTCGATTTGGCTCACCGATTGCGTGTAAGCACCAAGACAATAATGCGTCCGTTTTGTTTGATTGCAGGCGGGGAAACAACAGTCACTATTCGTGGCAATGGCAAAGGTGGCAGAAATCAGGAACTTGCATTAGCCGCTGTCAATGAATTAAAAGATTTGGAAAATGTGATGCTGGTCGCGTTGGCAACCGATGGCGATGACGGCCCCACTGATGCGGCAGGCGCGGTGGTGACGGGTGAATCCGCTCAAAGGGCTGAGTCGCTTGGGGTCGATGTGGCAGGTCACTTGTCGAGGAATGATGCGTATGTCTTTTTCGACGCGTTAGGCGATTTGATTCGAAGCGGTCCAAGCGGAACGAATGTCAATGATCTGATATTCCTGCTGGCATTGGATTAATCATCCAACGTTGGTTTTCCTTCCAGCCAAAATAAAAGCAGTATTCCGCAAATGATTGTGGCAATAAAGAGAATCAAAGCAAGCCATGCTGGCAGATAGAGGGTTAGAAATGCCAGGCAACTGATGAGCAGGGATGCCAGGTGGGCGATCAGTACAGCATATCTCGGTGAAATGCCCAAGGCGATGAGACGATGATAGGTATGGTCTCGTCTGCCGCTTCCTACTCTTTGCCCTCTTTTTAAACGCGATAATACAACCAGGGTTGTATCAAAGATCGGGATGCCCAGCAGCATAATAGGGACGATCCAGGAAGATTCCGGATTGCGATTGAGAGGGTTATACATGATGCCGATGGAAGCCAGTAAAAAGCCAATGGTCTGTGCGCCAGAATCGCCAAGAAAGAATTTGCCCGCCAGGTTGTTCCAGAAATATAACCCGACGCTTATCCCCAGCAGAACCGCTGACCAGAATGCCAGCACAGGTTGATCTGCCAATTTGGTTGCGCCCAAAAAGCAGGCGTATGCAATGATGCCAAGCCCCGCCACAATTCCATCCATACTGTCCACCATGTTCAAGGCATTGGTGATGCCGATCAGCCAAAACAAGGTAAGGCCAATATTCAATCCCTGAGCAATTAACGGAGATATTAGCCTGGCATCCGATAAGATGGTTGCAAAATAAACCTGCACACCGGACGAGATCAAGATAATAGCGGCGAGCAACTGTCCAATTAATTTTGGCCCGGCAGATAGGCCCTTAAGATCATCCCACAAACCAAAGAAAAAAATGATCAGTGCCGCGCTCAACACGACCAGAATTTCACGGTTCAACCATCGATGAAAGATGAGTGCGATCACGGCGAGTGCGGATACAATTAAAATTCCTCCAGCCAGCGGTGTCGGATGCGCATGCGTTTTGTGAGGAGCAGAGGCGGGAATATCCATTATTTTGAGGTGTTTTGCTAAAAGCATTACAGGATACCCCAGAACAAGGCTGATAAGAATACTGATGATAAGAGGCGAAAACAGGTTGTCCATAAGACCATTTCATGAATACTACATGTAATTAGGATGAATAGTTTATCAGAGTTTGGTTTTATTCAATCCCCGATCATCTCGGTTGTATTGTATCTCACCCCTCTTCAAAATATCTTATATACTTTGTATCGTTTTGCCTTATTTCATTGGGTCAGGAAGGCTTGCGGGTGCCTGCGATTTTTTCGCGACTGAAAACTCAATTAGGTTTCGTAAAAATATAAGCTTCCTCACTCCTAACTGAAACTATGTCGTTGCGAGGGCGCCCTCCCTGGCACTGCCCGCCAGGGCAGGTGTGTTCTTCGCCCGAAGCAATCCCCTCGACGACATGGAGATTGCTTCGCCGCCAAAAACCAAGAGCGGCAGCTCGCAACGACATCGCGGGAAGTTATTTATTTACAGTCCCTAAGTTGCTATTGTGTGCTTAGTATTTGTCGGTATACGGGAGATGTAAAAAAACGTATCGCACTCAAAATGTGTAGAAAAAGGTAGTACGGATTCTTGCGGCTGGATCGCTGCGCATCATGCCGGATTTGTGCCCGCGCATCCACAAGTATCTTCATTCCCGCGAGGCGGGCGCGGGTGCAAAAATCCACATCCTCGAAATAGAGACGATACCTTTCATCCATGCCTCCCAGTTTGCGATATACATCCGAATCCATCAGCCAGAACATGCCTGCCAGCCAATCTGGTCGGATCAACCCATCGTGATCCGGTTGATATGGCTTGAATTTGTAGCCAGGCAGTCGGCGGCGGATGATTTCAAAAGGGGAGGGCAGAGCGCGAAACGAATCTTGCGCAGTTCCGTTTTCATCAACTATTTTGGGGGCGATCATATCCGCCTGATGTTTATGCAGGCGGATTATTAATTGTTCAATAACCGGTTGGTCGAAGATCAGATCAGGGTTGAGAATTGCAAGGTATTTGCCTTGCGCCAGTTTGAAGGCCCTGTTGTGGTTTTGTGCGAAACCCATCTGCTGATCGTTTCGCAATATATGCAGGGATGTCCACGGTGAAGGATCGAGATCGGGCAGGTCATCCCTCAAATTGTCGGTGATGATCAACTGAAACCGTGCAGTAGCTTGTTCATGCTTTTGCAAGCTGGCAAGCAGATGACTGACTCTCCAGGCATCGCCATGGCTGACAATCGAAAGTGTAATGAGATTTTCGACTTTCATTTGCTCTTGTTCCTAAGCATGAATTCCTGAAACGGTTCAAACAAACCGGTGGACATGATCTTTAGCAATTCGCCCGGCTTGATTTTTATGTTTTTCTGAATGGATTTTCTCTTTTCAAGCATTTTCGGTAAGCCACGTACTGCATCAAGAATTGCCTTCCAAATTGCCTTGCCCTGTCCGCGCAGGGTGAGATAGATGGCAAAGAAAAGTATGGTTGCAAATTGAAGTGGGAGAAAAACCCAGAGTAAAGGTGAAGGCATGTTTTTGACGAAGGTCCAGATCAGATTTCGATAGCCGTAATATACAGAAAAATCACTGCGCTTCCCTGTGCTGGCGGATCCTATGTGGTGGACAACTGCTTCCGGGACATACAGGCATTTTGCTCCGCCGAGGCGCAGACGAAAGCCCAGATCCACATCTTCAAAATAGGAGAAGTAATCCTCATCGAAGCCGCCTGCTTTTAGGAATTCTTCACGTGCGTATAGCGCCGCGGCCGCACATGGACTGAATACTTCCTTTTGTTGATGTCCATATTTCTCGGATGCGAGATTATAGTCATTTCGCCATGCAAGTCCGCTGATGTGATACGCATCACCTGCACCATCCAGTAGGTGAGGTGAACTGAATTGGATTTGCCGCGATGAAAAGGCTGTGTATTCCGGATTTTGCCTGGTAGCAAGTAAAAGTTGCTCAAGCCAATCAGGTTCAGGGAAGGCATCGGCATTAAGCAGAGCCAGCCATTTTCCACGCGCGAGGTGAGCACCAATGTTATTAGCAACGGCGAAACCGAGGTTGGAATATAATTTATTGATATGCAAGTCAAGGGAAGGATATTTTTCTTGCAGGTTATCCAGTGCGTCATCTTGTGAACCATTATCTACAATGACGAGTTCAAAATCATGAATGGTTTGCGTTAATAGATGATCTAGGCAGGTTGGCAAAACTGTTTTGTTGTTCCAGACGATTATGATTACCGATATAAGAGGATATGATAGCATAGTATATTGGCTTAAGTTCGGGATTTGGAAAATTGGCAAGCCAAGCTAAACCGCAAGAAAATAGATCGGACGGCAGAAACTTTTTCTCCCCCGCAGTTTTTACTATAAAACACACAGCTGTATCCGCGATACGGAAAATTCAAAAAATCATGTTTTAACAGGCAGTGATCATGTATTTTGACCTTACCTTTGATTAACTTCATTTTTTTTGATACATACATAAGATATCATTTATTGGGATCAAAATTTACCACTGCTTCAACAATCCGCTCTGATGAGTGCCCATCGCCATAAGGATTAATTGCTTTAGTCATACGATCATATTCTTTAGAGTCGTTTAAAAGCAAGCTAACAGATCTAATAATTTCAGATGGATTAGTACCTACCAACTGAACTGTGCCAGCCTCAACCCCTTCTGGACGTTCTGTAACTTCTCGAAGAACAAGCACCGGAATACCAAGTCCAGGGGCCTCTTCCTGAAGACCTCCCGAGTCAGTTAAAACCAATTTAGAACGTTTAAGAACATTTATGAGGGGCAGATAATCCATAGGCGGGGTCAGTGTAATATGCGGATGATTGGCCAATAGACGATTAACAGGCTCTTGAACGTTTGGATTTAGGTGAACAGGATAAATAAAATGTACCTCATCTCTATACAAATTTGCCAATCCCAGGATAGCTTCGCATATATTTTCCAATGGTACGCCAAAATTTTCCCGCCGGTGTGCAGTAACCAAAATAATTTTCTTCTGATTTTTTTCCAAGCCTTGGAGATCTAAACCAAGCTTTCTGGTTGATGAAAAGTCAAAAGGCAAACTTGCTGTCCATTGAAGAGCATCTATTACAGGATTGCCAGTCACTACAATGTTCTGCGTCGAGACACCCTCATGTAATAAATTCGCTCGCGACCATTCGGTAGGAGCAAAGTGCAGATCTGCAATCACTCCCGCTACACGGCGATTGATTTCCTCTGGAAATGGTTGGAATTTATCATATGTCCTCAGCCCAGCTTCCACATGCCCAAAATAAATGCGGTGATAATAAGCTAGTAAAGCTGTAGCCATTACAGTTGTTGTATCCCCTTGTGCGAGAATCCAATCTGGCTTGTATTCTTTAATCACTGGATCGAGATGTTCCAACACCGAGGATGTAATCTGGGCCAACGTCTGATTGGACTGCATCAAATTAAGATCAACAGCTGGCCGGATATCAAACAAAGCCAGAACCTGATCAAGCATTTCACGATGTTGAGCAGTTACACAAGTGAAACACTTCACTCGCTGATCGTTCATTAACCTTTTTACGATAGGGGCCATTTTAATTGCTTCCGGGCGAGTGCCAAACACACACATTATTTTTTTCATAACACGTTCACTTCATCCTTTGTCTCTGACTTTATTTTGGTCAAATTAAATCCTTTGGGGACCAAGATGCTATCATTTCAATCTTGATAAAGCAAATTAATGGAACGCTTGAAAGTTTGATAACGTTTTTCCCAGGTGTTTTCACGAGCAAACGCCTGTCGTTTCTCTACAAGCTCCCAGTCATTGGTTTTCAGCGCACGCTCCACATTCCCAACAAATTCATCAGGTGTTGAGTAGAGCAGAATTAGGTCTTTTAGCTCCTGCAATTCGGGCAACGAGGTTACCACAACTGCTTCCGGAACATACAGGCATTTTTCTCCCCCCAGGCGCAGACGAAAGCCCAAATCCACATCTTCAAAATAGGGGAAGTAATCCTCGTCAAAGCCATCCACTTTTAGAAATTCTTCACGTGAGTAAAGTGCCGCGGCCGCACATGGACTGAATACTTCCCTTTGTTGACGCCCATATTTCTCGGACGCGAGATTATAGTCATTTCGCCATGCAAGTCCGCTGATGTGATAATCGTCACCCGCCCCATCGAGTAATTCGGGTGACTTGGCCTGAATTTGACGGGACGCAAAGAAATTAAAATTAGGGTTTTCTCCTGCAGCATGTAACAATTGTGCCAGCCAATCTGGTTCGGGGAAGGCATCCGCATTGAGTAGTGCCAGCCATTTTCCGCGTGTGAGACGGGCGCCAATGTTGTTGGCAACTGCAAAGCCGAGATTGGAGCTTAATTTGTTGATATGCAAGTCAAGAGAAGGATATTTTTTGTGTAACACATCTAATATATTATCTTCCGAAGCATTATTCACAAGGTTAACTTCAAAATCATGAAATGTCTGTGTGGAGAGTTTGTCTAGGCAGGTTGGCAAATATTTCCTACTATTCCAGGTGACAATGATGACGGAGACAAGGGGTAGATGTTGCATTGTATATTGTGATTATATTATTTCCAGCAGAGAGGGAATTCGGCCATCCCTATTTTGAATCTTATCATTTTTAACAAGGCAACTCCTATCAAACACAAAGATCACAAAGAAGAAAACACATGAATCAAAGTTCTTTTCCCGATAGAAATAGGAGAGTCGTTATATTTAAATCGTAGCAACACGAACTTAAAGTCACTTAAGACCCGCGCCATCCGCACGATCCCAATGTCAAGTACCCATTTTATATACCATAATAAGTAGACAAAATCAGGCATTTTGAAGTGCAAATTGGCGGGGTGGCAAACCCTTTAAAGCCTCGTGCGGACGAATGGTGTTATATTCTTCCAACCAGTGCTCGGTGATCATTCGAACTTCATCCAAATCATCAAATAAATAAGCATCCAAGACTTCTTCACGAAACGTGCGGTTGAAGCGTTCGACATACGCATTCTGGGCAGGCTTGCCGGGCTGGATATGCAGCAGTTCGATCTGCTTTTCTTTTGCCCAGCGTTCCAGTCGTTGTGAGATCAATTCTGGGCCGTTATCCATGCGAATCTGTTTCGGGGCAGCTCGCCAAAGCAGGAGATTTTCCAACACCTGTACCACACGTTCCGCTGGTAGTGAGGTATCAACTTCGATCCACAGCGCCTCACGGTTGTAGTCATCCATAATGTTCAAAGTACGAATGGCTCGGCCATTGGAAAGACTGTCGCTCATAAAATCCAGGGACCAAGTCAGGTCAGCCTGCCGTTTCTTTGGTTTTTTGTGCAAGTTCAATGCCAAACCACGGTACACCCTGCGGATGCGCTTGTGGTTCCAGCGATAACCCTGATTTCTCAAGTAGTCGGTCATCTTTTTGCAGCCCCACCGTGGCTGGCTTTCTGCCAGTTGGCGCAACTCTTGCACAATCTGATGGTCATCTGTTTTCCTGGCTTGATAACGATAGGTGCAACGATTCAAACTCACCGTCCGACAGGCTCGTCGTTCACTCAATCCGCGTTCGTTCATCGCATAGGATGCCAACTCGCGCCGCTCTTCCACTGTTAGAGTTTTTTTTCGAGAATATCCTTGAGCACTTCATGTTCCAGACTCAAGTTCGCATACATCTGCTTCAAGCGTCGATTTTCTGCCTCCAGCTCTTTCAGCCGTTTCAATTCACTGACCGACATGCCGCTATATTTGCCTTTCCATTTATAGAAGGAGGCTTTGCTGAACCCGTGCTGGCGGCTCAGATCTTCCAGCGACACTCCGGCTTCGGCTTCTTTCAGGATGCTGACAATCTGGCTTTCTGAAAACTTCGATTTCTTCATGTGGATTTCTCCTGGCTCTATTTTGCCATGACTTTTCCACTTCTCTTTGGTATGATTTTACGGGATGGTTACCCGAAATTCACCTTCGTGATCAGCCATGAATTGATATTTCATGGACTTCGTCGTGAGAAAATGTTGACTGCTTTTTTTAGGATATCGCGTTCCTCCTGTGCCTCAGCCAACTCATGTTGCAAACGTCGGATCTCGGCTTTGGCGGCTTCCAGATCGCTAGGCACGAGATGAATTTCTTGCAGACCCTTCTCAACGGCCTGATAACGCGCCTGCCATTTCACCAGCATGCCCGGGGTGATGCCCAACTCGCGCTCAATCTGTCCTGCACTTTTCTCTTTCTTCTTCAGTAGCGCTAAGGCTTCCAGCTTGAATGCTTCCGGATAACTTCGATATTTTCTCTCGTTCATGATTCTGCTCCTGTTTTAGTCTACTGCATTTAGTACATTTTTTATGTCCACTAAAACGGGGGAAGATCACATATTCATACAACGGGTGGGGCTGACTTTTTTATATTCACCGTCCGATAGCCGAATTTTATTTCTAGGCCTGGGACACAAATTCTCGAATTGTATTCGCCACGTACTCCACATCGTCCAAACTTATGTGCGGACCGATGGGTATACTTAATTCTGATGAAGCAATCTTTTCGGCAATTGGAAAGTTTCCTTTTAGCATACCAAAATCTGCGTATGCCCCCGAAAGGTGGGGTGGAACCGGGTAGTGAATTAGGGTATTCACTCCTTTGTTATTTAAGTATTTTTGAAGATCATCTCGTTTTGGATGCCTAACGGGAAAAATATGCCAAACTGGTTCTGTTGAATCAAGGGTGGAAGGTAAAATTAAATCAGGCAAACCGGCCATCAAATCCAAATAAGCAGAAGCAATTTTTTGGCGGCGTTGGTTCCATTCATCGAGATGTTTTAACTTAACGCGCAGGAAGGTGGCTTGTATTTCATCAAGGCGGGAATTATATCCTTTTACGTTATTGTAATATTTTACTTTTGAGCCATAGTTGCGCAATTCACTAACTTTTTCAGCTAATTTATCATCGTTAGTTACGATTGCGCCAGCATCGCCCAACGCTCCAAGGTTTTTTCCTGGATAAAAACTAAAGCCTGCCGCATGCCCAAGATTGCCGCTCATGCGTCCCTTATATAGAGCGCCTTGTGCCTGGGCGGCATCCTCTATTAGCCTAAGGTTATATTGATTGGCAAGCATCAGGAGCGGGTCTGTATCCGCTAGTAGACCATAGAGGTGAACAGGTAGTATCGCGCGTGTTCTAGGAGTAATAGCTGACGCAACTCTTTCAGGGTCGAGATTATAAGTATGCTCAACTGGCTCCACTGGCACAGGTTTAGCCCCGGCATACGAAACAGCCAGCCAGGTGGCAATATAGGTATTGGACGGCACAATCACTTCATCGCCGTCTCCAATCCCATAGGCACGCAAGATAAGGTGAAGAGCATCCAGTCCATTCCCAACGCCAACACAATGACGGGTACCACAGTAGTCAGCGAACTCTCGTTCAAAAGCATCCAATTCGTTTCCCATAATATACCAGCCGGATTCCATTACCTGCTGGTAGGCATTATCCAATTCGTGCTTAAGTTCTTGATAAGGGGATCGCATGTCGAGAAAAGGTATATTTCGGTTCATTACTTTTTGACCTCTTTGAGAAATTGATCATAGTCGCGTATGTAATCTTCGGCTTTATATATTTCGGAGGCAAGCACCATTAAGACTGCATCGGGTGAATATTTATACTCAGTTGCCCACACCATTGGATGAATATGCAATCCAAGATTTGGACGATTTAGAATTACTTCGGTGCGTTTCTCGCCATCATCTACAACGACTGAACAACTACCCTTTATACATACTAAAAATTGATGGCATTCACGATGGGCATGTTCCCCGCGGACTTCCCTGCTGGGCACGTCAAACACCAAAAAGAATCTGCGGGGAATGAACGGCAGCGACTTATCATATTCAGCAAATGTTAAACTACCGCGCAAATCCATGATCTGAGGCATTTCACATAACTGGGTTCCCCTGACGTTTAGATTGTTTTCCGCTCCAGGCATGGCACTGGGAACAATCAGATTGGCTGTGTCATTTTTATCGGTTTGAGTATATCCAATGATTTTGGCCGGGTTACCAACCACAATTGCATACGGAGGCACGTCTTTGGTCACAACTGTTCCGGCGCCCACCATCGCATATTGACCAATAACCAAACCAGGCAAGATGGTGGCATTAGCGCCAATGGAAGCGCCTTTACGAAGCATTGTCCGTGTGAATTGATCAGGATATTGTTTGCTGCGTGGAAAAATATCGTTTGTAAATGTTGCGTTTGGGCCGATAAAAACGTTATCTTCCACTGTGATTCCATCCCATAATTGAACGCCGCATTTTATAGTTACACGGTTTCCAACAACAACGTCATTTTCAATAAAAGTCTGGTCACATATATTGCAATCTTCACCAATAACGGCGCCCGGTAAAATATGCGCAAAAGCCCAGATGCGTGTATTTTTGCCCACTTTCTCTGTCTCCACAATCGCATTTGGATGCATAAAAAAAGGTTTCATGGTCATACTTTAGCCTTTGAAATGTTGTCTTCGATACCGGACTGGGTTGTATCATATACTTCATCAATTACGAATAGGGGACGGCTGCGCACTTCATCGAGAGTGCGCCATAGGTATTCTCCCAAAACACCCAACATGGTCATCTGTATCCCTGAGGCGAAGGTCATGATTAGCATGGTGGGAACATAGCCTTTAACATCGATCCCTAAAAACAACCAATAAGAGAGAATAAACATTCCGTAGATAAAGGAACTGATCGCTACCACAAAGCCGATGATGGAGAGGATGCGGATCGGAAAAAATGAAAACGCCACAAAGGTATCAACAAATAACTTGAGTTTCTTTGAAAAAGTCCAGCGGGATTTTCCTTTTGTTCGGACACGACGTGTATAAGGGATCATGATCGGCTTGAAGCCAAGCCAGTAGATCAGCGCCATCAGGTTGGTGTTTTTTTCCTGGACATGGTTAATTTCAGTGATGATTTGGCGATCCACTAGGAAGAAGTCAAAACCACCATCAGGATAATTTGCGATGGCGAACCTGCGCACCAGGGCGTAATACGTATTTGAAAATTTTTTTTGAACGAATGGTTCTTCGCGGTCCTGGCGGACGGCAAAAATCGCCTTCGTGCCTTTTTCCCAATAGTTTATCATCTCATGAAAAAGCTCTGGAGGATCCTGTAGATCGGCGGAAATCATTCCAACGCAGTCACCCCTGGCAACGGTAAACCCAGCCTGAATGGCAGCCATGGAGCCGAAGTTGCGCGTCAACTTGACCACTTTGATCGTTTCGGGAAATTTCGATTGAAAATCAAGAAGAATTTCCAACGAACGATCACCGGAACCATCATCCACAAAAACCAGTTCAAGATCATGATTGGATATCTTGTCTTTTAAATTTAACAACTGGGGTATGGTCTCTGGTAGATTTAACTCGTTATGATAAACAGGAATGACGATTGTAATTACAGACATGATGTTTTTAGATCCTTGGCATACAATTTACTCTTACCGGTCAGATATCCAGACTGTTTATTCCAAAGGCATCCAGCCAGAGCAGACTACCCGTGGGAACGTAAAAGATTATACCGGCCTCGATAGAACGATTGAAAATCGATCCTTCATTCGTAGGAATGGTTTTTCTAAAATATAATAAGAAAGAGCCGATACTACGATTGTAAACAATAAAGGCAGAATAAAAACTGAAAGAAACCATAGCCAGTAATTATTAACACGATCAACAACTAACAGATTGCCAATATAGCGTAGCCCGAATTTATGATATACGTATAAACCATAAGAAATTTTCCCTAAGAATCTTAACGGCTGACTGGAAACCCAAAACACCCATCGCGAATTACTGGAATGGAGGACGGTATACAGAATCAACCCCATTCCAATTCCCACCAAAGGGTAAGTCAACATCAGATACCAGGTAATGGAATCTACGTTGGGAAGTTTGCAGACCACAGCTAGCGCAGCGAGTCCAGCCAGCCAGGTTATTGACGCGGGGATTTTATTTAAGATCGGGTCAAGAATTCCCAATCCGATCATCAAACCTATGAGGATTGAATCGAAGTGTGTGATGGGTAAAACCCAGATTGTCGGATGAGGTACTTGCATCCATATAAAACCGGCACGAATGACAGACCCCAAGCCTATCATGGCAACCATAATCAGCACTTTAGTGCGCAAACCAACTTTAAAAATATAACGCAAAGCCCAAGGTATGACAGCGTAAAATTGTTCTTCATAGGCAATGGTCCATAAATGAGAAGCATAAAGAAAGGGATTGTAGGTTAAAAATGCAGCGGTTAGAAGATTGTCAGTAAACGTGAGCATGCCAATTGTGCGCCACGCCAAACCTGAAGAACCAAGTAGAGAAAAGGTTTCGAGAATTAAAGCAAATGTGACCACATAATATAACGGCCAAATACGGAGGGTACGACGAACATAAAAATATGGTATGTTGATCGTACCAGTACGTTGGTATTCAGTATATAAGAGTTTGGTAAACAGGAATGCGGACAAACATAAAAATAAATCTACTCCCATCCAGCCATATTCACGCAACGTCAACCAATAAGGCTTGGAACTGATCTCTTCACCGTGATGAATAAAGACCAAAAGGAAGGCGAAAAAGCGAAGTCCATCTAATTCGGGAAAATAAGTTTTCTCTTTTTCGTTCACAACATAATCTCCAAACGGCCTTTATTCCTCAGCATAAAGTAATTTTATACTTTTTTGAATGGGAATCGCCCGGTCTCCACAACATTGCGCATTTTTGGCTTAATCTGAATATCAGTACCAGGGGGAATAAAAAATAGATGACACAAAGAAGAATAAAGATGTGAAAAATAAATATACGCTGATTATTCTGACTTGAACAGGCCAACTACGCCCATCAAAGTTTTTCCCACCGAGCAGACGAGGTGTTATTTCTTCTTTCATCAGCCAGGATGTTATGCCCCCTAAAAATAGCGAAGACCAAATGTGTTTATACTTTAATATTTTAGCAGGCATCGTTTTACCATCTCATTCTTTGGGATCTTGCATGATCCAATTTCCGGGGCTATGTACTGGCAATGTTTGACCGAGATGAAATTTTAGTGCTTGTGGCGCACTTCGAGTGTCATAAGCAGAACCATTGTCCACAAAAATCAACCCAAGAGGATAGCCGGCAAGTTGCTCTGATAAACCAAGCAGGTGGGAAAATGGTATCTGGCAGGTTGAGTTCGTTGTAGTAAACGGGGACGATAATAGAAAAGGTCATTATCGAATTTATTGTTTGCAAAAAGCCTCAATTTGAATCTGCCTTTTTTGTTCGTTGTTGCAAATTGCCTGTCTCTGAGTTTCAGAGTATGACCCAAATTTTATCAGCACCACATCGCCGATCACCCGTACACTGCCCTTTTGAGGCCAACTTGGCATAACGGTTTCGTATTCTACCATTTCAAAACGTCGATCTATAGGCAAAGGTTGTAATCCCTCATACCCCAGTGTTCTTAAAAATGCTAATACTCGTATCGGATTTCCCTGATCCCAATCAAAAAACGAAACCCCAAATGTTTCAATGACGGGAATGAGCTGCGTGGAAGGCTTGTTCAACGATCCGATAATCTCCATATACTTCAGTTCTTCTGTACTTTTGGCTTCGTCTATTGCATCTTCGATCCTGACAATTAATCTAGATGCAAGCAAACGGTCTTCTTGAAGTGCCAAGTATGAGGAAGCAAATAAACGATTAGTGGATACTGCAAATTGAAAAAGACAAAAAGCTGCTAATAGAGTTAAAACCAGCTTGAGCATTTTCGAACTATAGCTCATACCAAGCATAACCACTGCCGAAAGGGTGACTGGTAGAGAAATTAGAAAACGCATTGCTAATGTTCCTCCCATAAGAATGCCACTCGAAAAGGGAAGAAAAATCAACACACATAAAAACAGTACAAGAACTACTTTGACAGCTATCGATGAGTTCTGTCGCAAAATATCTAACACAAAACTCGTTGCCGCAAGAATAACCAGGGCTCCCAGGGTGGGCATTTCAACTGCATATATTGCCTTGTCTCCAAAATAAACACTCCGCATGGTGGAACCTATCCTGAATAGTGTGGTTCCAAAGTTTTGTAGTAAATATGCGGTATCAAAGTATCCTGATGCATAGCTTCCCTCAGGTACGTTGATAATAATAACAATAAGATTTTGTACTATATAATAGATCAAAGCAGACAAAACCAATATGCCCGAAATGAAGAAAAGATCCTTTATTGGTACTTTTCCGGTTCTCATACCAACAGTAACTAGATGTACAAGAAATATTGAGAACAGAACCAGCAAAAAGCCTTGATAGATTGCGATAGAAAAGGCTGCAGGAAGGACTGCAAAAAATTTATATAGGCCATTGGATTTTGAGTACATGAACAGACTTAATGCCGCACAGAATAATCCAACGCCAATGCCAAAATTAATTGTAGAAAATGTGTACATATAGGCTATGATTGGGCAAACGATTCCAATTGAACCAATTAGAAATTGCTCAACCCTTGACTTAATACCCCAAATATTCAATAGCAATAGCATTGATGCAACATGAAAAACAAGAGCAACAAATAAAGGCATAAACGGAATTATTGTATAAGGAAATATAAATTTATTCAGCAGAAACATGCCCCAGCGCCCCTGCTGCACCCAGGCTGTCGTAGAGTGAGAATAGGCGGCATGAATCTCCTCGTCAATGGTTATGTTTAAATTAAACAATTCGAATCCATAAGCAGCCATCACTACGATTGCTAAAGCGATTAGCAGTTTCGCATTTTCTTCCACGTATGAATGGAAAATAATGGTAACCGTATCTAGTCGAACGTAAAACGAATCAATTGTTTTGCGGAACATTTTTGGCGATCTCCTGAGTATAGTCTCATCCTAACCAATACGTTTGGCTAGGTAAGTATAAATATCCAGTAATTTAAATTATCATTTAGTCGTGAGAGTTTGGTTCAAGATCACGGGCTTCTTCCACCGCAGCCCTGGTAGCGCGGAGGTAGGCATACCCATGTTTGCGATCAGGTTCCAAATAGGCACTTTCGCCCCATTCATTCCAGGCGTTGAGAAAGACGAAAGGTGTCTCAAGTTCCTTGTTGGCGCGAGTCTCGCGGAGGATGTCTATCAACCATTCCTTATACAGGGCGGGACTGGCACCGTGATAGATCATAGCCGTGTTATTACGGCGCGGAGTGTTGTCCCACATGGGCATGGCGGCGCGGAATAGTTTTTTGGCCTGGAAGTTGAAATATTTTTTATTCTTGACAAGATCTACATAATCCATAACCAGTCCGCCGAAGTCATCACGCACAAAGTCCATTTCGGCGGTGATGTTCTTGCAATAGCGGAAGACTGTCCCCGGGTGGAATTCGCTTTGGGCATCAAATCCCAAAGTTAATAGGTCGCCATCGAATGTATTTTCCTTGACCCCGATCAAATACGGGTTACCGAGTCCCTGCCGTTGACAATAGGAACGCCAGTAAGCCAGCACAGTCGGACAATCTGGAATAAAGGATGGTCTGTAGACGATCAACACCGGACGGCCATCCACGCGAATATAACGCTTGTCTTGCACATAAGGCTTGATACTTTCGATAAATGCCTTGTAGCTTTCGATGGATTCGTTTTGGTACATGATGACCTCACCGCTGCTCCCATCGAAGCGGCGGGTCCAGGATTCGTTTGCCCAGCACAGGCAGAAGGGGAGATCGATCTGCGGGTTATTCAGGAACAGGTCTAGGGGTTTGTCGAGCAGGCGCTGTCCATCGAACCAGTAGAAGTAATAGGCAAAGCCGTAAATCCCATGCATTTTTGCCAGTTCTGCCTGGCGAGCGATGTTTTCCACGACACGCAGATCATATTGTCCCAACTCGTCGGGCAGACGGGGTTGATAATGCCCCACGTATTGTGGCACTGCGCGGGACACGTTATGCCATTCGGTGACCCCCTTGCCCCACCACTCATCGTTTTCGGGTGTGGGATGATACTGTGGCAGGTAATACGCTAAGATCAGCGGGTCACCAGCCTGGCGTTCGTACGAGTCAGACGCAAGACCGACATATTCCTTTGATGTTTCAGGAACGGAAAGGATCTGCTCTGCATATTGTTTGAGTAGGTCAGGGTGCAGGTGTTTAGGCGTGGACGGCAACTCGGTGGTTGCGCGCGGAAAGAGGCGATGACGGATTGCTGCGAGGCGCTGTTTGACTCCCTCAGGGATGGGCAGATGCCAGAAGAAATTGACCAGGTATGAGTACAGACGTTTCATAGATTCACTCCTGCCAGTTTTAGGATCTCAGCTGTCTTTGCCTGCCACGAGTTTTCCTTTGCTTCTGTATCGAGTATGTGCAGATATTCTTCATTACTTCTAAGTTCGGTTGCGCGTTTCAATTGTGCCATAAATTCATCAGAGGTCTCGGCGATCAAACAGGATTTATATTTTTTACATTCCCGTAGGTCGGTGCTGACAATTGGTTTAAGCGCAGCCATGTATTCAAAGATCTTTACGGGCGAGACCGCCTCGGTCAGGTTGGACTTTCTGAAAGGCAGAATCGCAATATCATAATAGACCGCATAAGTATTCAGGTCGAAATAGGACTTGCTGCCGAGGAAGTGTACGTGCGGATGTCCCTTCAGGCCGCTCTTCGGCAGCTCATCGTCGTGCTCGTGGCCGATTAGCACCAGTTCATAACTGCCTTCATCGGCGATCATGTGTAGCAGATCGTAATCGATCCATTTTGCCAGCGCGCCATGATACCCAACGATGATCCTACCCGTCGTCAGGGCGGGTTTGAGATCCTCGGGCGGATTTCGCTTCGGGATGCGCCAGTGATCCACATCCACGCCGTTGGTGCTCAGTACGAAATTTTGTGAACGATGCTCACTGACCTCCTCGTAGAGTTGGTCGGAGGTGGTGACCACGATCGCACGTTCATCATTCAAGAGCACTTCATGCCGGCGATGGACGAGGTCGGGGACATTGCCTGTGATGTCAGTGCTGATCTCATCAATGTATTCGTACACAACCTTGAAGCCCCTGCGCAGGAAATCCTGCACATCCTCAGCGGTAGTCACTAGGTCGATCGATTGGATGCGCAAGATGACGATCTGATCCTTGCGTTTTTCAAGGGCCGACAAAATTCGATTCGTCACTGTGTTATCTGTGGCTTTAAAAACAAATAGGTTCTTCTGCATTTCCTGATAAACAAAGATATCCTTGTCCACGGTGGGATGCCCACCGTACAGGGCCAGTCCACCCATCTTAGCGACTTGAAGCGAGACATGCTGGAAGCGCTGGAATAATAATGTATTCCAGCCCATTGGCACATGGAAGATATCGAAGAAGTTCTGATGCTTGGCAATAATCTGTTCCAATTGCCTTAGTTCGCCCTCATATTTTCGCTTATAAAGAGTTTTCTTGATGGGGTAGGAAACGCGGATACCCAGGATGGCAAAGCCGCGCAAGGTGGCATTGAGAAAGCCATGCCTGCGGATGGCCTCGCGCAGGCGGGTAAGGATCTCCCTAGGCTTTCGAATCATCCATTTGATAAATCTTTCGAGGCTGCTCCCAGGTGGAAAAAGGAACAACCGCAGTTCGCGCAGTTTGTGAGCCAGCCTGTATACACGGCTGCTCAGGACTTCATTCTTTAACTGCTGTTCGTAAGCCACCTGCCAGGTCAGGTAATCAATCTGATGTTTGTCGATGACACCCTGCGCTGTCATGGAGGCGATATCTGCCGTCATGGAGGCGATATCCGCCGTCATGGAGGCGATATCTGCCGTCATGGAGGCGATATCTGCTGTCATGGAGGCGATATCTGCCGTCAGTATATCCATGTGCGCATCTCTCTCTGTCAGATTGATGGTTTGCTGAATCAGCTGGTCTCGCAGACTTTCCACCGCGATAGCCATTTTTTTATGTTTGACTTTGCCATCCAGTAGATCCAAAGCCAGGGTCGTATTCTCCTGCGCCAGTTTCCTGATCTCCGCACCACGTTGGGTGAGGACCTCGTGGATCTGTGTGCGCTGTTTCCAGACAGCGTTGAGTGTGGACATCAATCCTTGCGTATTCATGGTCTGGAGGTCGAGCGCGTACTCGGACAATCCGAGCAATTTCATGAAGTTGTGCACCTTGGGGTCATAAGCCAGTGCCATGGCCGGGACGCCCGCACTGGCAGCAAAGATTAGCGAGTGCAGGCGCATCCCAACCAGCATGTGGCAACGCGAAATCAATCCCCCCATCACTTCAGGAGCGAAGGTCTCGGTGATGGCGTGGACCCGATCCTTGAAACTCATCATGTCGATCAGTTCGAGCGCGACGGCATGATCGTTTTCCAGTTCGTGCTCGACGACTTGGAAAGGGATAAAGACCATCTGGGCGTTGTACTTCTCAAGGAACTGATCCAGCGCCAAGGCTAGTTCCTGCTTCCAGGTTGTGGACTTCTCGCCTTCGGTCCAGTTGCGCAAACAAACGCCGAGGATGGGGCGTTCACGCGGGAAAACCCCCGCAGCCTTGAGGATATCAATGGCGTCTTTCACTTTCAGAACAAGACTCAGACCAGGGTCCGGCTTGAGTTGAATTTGCTTGGAAGGTACGCCTAAAGATGTGAGCAACGCTTTTGACTCTGAATCCCGCACAGTGGCCACATCCGCTAATTCAAAGGTTAAACGTGTCCAGCGTTTGCCTTCCTCGGTTATTAATGGCCCGACACCCACCGAATAGATCATGAATGGTTTTTTATACAGATTGGCAAGCAAACCAATGCTGCTGTAATAAGAAATCCCCCAGTGGAATTGGGTGAGTTGGGTACCTGCAGACACGCCCCAATAATCTTGGAAGATACCTCCTCCACCAAGGACAACCAGGTCACATTCATGGGCAGCGTCCAATAACCCTTTGATATCCTTCCAGTGTACCGAACGGACATGGTGCCGGGCTATTGTTTTCTCGAGGTTGGATGAAATCACGATAAATTTTAGATTCGGACGCTGTTTACGGAAATCAGCCAGCATCGCGCTTAAGATGGCTTCATCGCCCACGTTTTCAAAACCGTAATATCCAGCTATCAAAATAACATTTTTCTTTTTTTCATCCACGTCGCAATCACTACCTCTCTAGTAGAATTATGCGTAATATTATCATCAAATTCAATGCGGGAATCGATATCGACTCCCAGGCCGATCGGATCTAATTTTATATCCAGATTGGCTTGCGGGGCTTGGATCTACCGGCACAAAAAGCTTCCATGTGGCGCGGAAGAAATTTATAACACTCGGAAAAATGACGAATCTATGCAGTATCGAATTTATGCCTCAACTTTATCTCGCTTCCCATCCATCTACTTCAACTATCGATAGCAAAATATTGGGCCACACTTTCTTCCAAGTGTAATTCTTAATTATTTTTTCCCGCCCAGCCCGGCGGATAAGATCTGCTTCTTCAGTGTGGTCCAAATAATATCGAATCTTTTTCAGCATATCATCTGTATCCTTAAACGCCACAATTTCCTTTTCAACATCAAAATACTCATGCAGATCTGGAAAGTCCTCGGTTACAACCAGACATCCAGCGGCAAGAAAATCGAATACCCCGATTTTTACAGCTTTAAACCCGGACACTGTCTTGGGAAAAATTACCGCCATTTTCGCGCTATTCAACGCATATAATGTCTCCTCCCCAAAAAGGAATCCGCGGTTATCGATTCCGTGTTGTTCCCAGTTTTCTCCATATACATGCGTATTAAAATGCTTCACCAAAGCCCTGACTGGTTCTATTCGATCCTCATGTACTGCGCCCAGGATCAAAACATCGCAATCATATTCCGGGCGTGGATGTACAGGGTGAAAAAAAAGTTCGTTGGTGGCGATCGGCAATCGGTACGCCTGCACGCCAGTGCGTCGATATATGTCAACAAACTCCTTCACGAGCGCATAGAAAACATCGAAATTATGACAAATTTTACTGGTTGTAGCCTCATAAACTTCCGGGTCGCTGAGGGCAATCCCTAAAAGTTTTATGCCCCAGCGGCGCAAAACGATCACATCCTGCGGGCGGAAACTCAGTCCGCCTGCATTACATATAATGACATGCGGGCGAAATTTCAAGAGAAGAGGAAATAACCTGGACCGTACCAACCACACAGGTCCGGATGTACCCCGGTCATAAGGCCGATTTTCGACATCCAGCGCATCATGATTTTCGTCGGTATTAAATTCAAATACATTCACAACAACCGCCTGCAATCCTTGAAGCATCTGGGCTACAACATCGTTAGCCCCCCGCCAATACCCACCAATATAAAATACACGCAACTCAGCCGGCCCGGGGTTTTTGAATTTACCAAGAATCCTGTTTTGGACAAAGACCAGAAAACCAAGTATTGTTTCTTTCAGGAGATTTTTGATCAAATTAACCTCGGGTATGTTTTACCAGGGTGTTTGAAATCTTTCTCAAATTATTATAATTCAAGAATTATGAGCCCCATCTATTTTACAGATGGGGCTCCAATAGCGTAATATATTAATCAAGCCGATGCGCTCAGAGTATCTTGGAAAAGGAAACTTCAAGTCGTCTTCCGATCCCAGGAGAATATTTTAAACTCCCACAATCCCCCAATATTCTTTGTTGGTTACGGGATCGGTGGAAAGCCCATCGTTTTATCCAGGAAGATGGCCATCTGGTCGCGCGTTACTACAGTAGTAGGACAATAGTTCCCCCCGCCACAACCGCTGGTCACTCCTTCCGCAGCCAATTGTTTGATCCAGGCGGCTGCCCAATACGTGGTGGGTACATCACCGAAACCCGTGCTGGCGCCTACTGCAGGAGGGAAATAGGCGGAACCGTATTTTGTGCGCAACAAAAACACGGCCATCTGATCGCGTGTTACTACGGTAGTAGGACAATAGTTCCCCCCGCCACAACCGCTGGTCACTCCTTCCGCAGCCAATTGCTTGATCCAGGCGGCTGCCCAATACGTGGTGGGGACATCGCCGAAGCCCGTGCTGGCACCTACCGCAGGAGGCGTATAAGCGGGACCATGTTTCGCACGCAGGAGGAACACGGCCATCTGGTCGCGGGCCACTGTTCCAGAGGGACAGTACTGACGAGGCGAGCTGGCGCAGCCACTGGTTACCCCGGCATCATAAAGACCTTCAATCCAGTTCCAAGCCCAGTAATCCCCAGGAACATCTGCAAATGATGTTGCATGGAACTTTAGGGTGCCGCCGTTATAGGGAGGGGTTTCAGTTGAGCCCGCTGGGCCATTGTATTGCGCAACTTGAATATAATAGGTGGTGCCTGCAATGCCATTAAACCCCAATTGAGATCGGTATCCGGCAGCATTATCGTCATTACATGCCACCAAGGCCGGGTTGCCATCTGCAGGGCTAGTATCTATGGTGCCAGTCCACACCGCGATATAAGTATCATACTCATAGGGGAGTCCGGAAGATTGATTAATAACAGCCTGAACGGATCCCAAGGTATCCAAATAGACCAGCCCATTTGCTGCCGGTGTGTATTTATACCAAATCGTTGCTTCCCCGCCATTAATAAACGTGCCGTCGCAATTTAATTGAGGGGGCTCATATACTGGGTCAGAGTTTGCTTGGGTGGTATTCACAGTTGCGGAAAATGGAACGCTGATTTCTACCGCGTTTTGCCATATCTCCGCAATAAATATAGTGGTGATAGACTTGTTCGCATTCATCGTAACATTGCTTGGATTTGTTGTTCCGGTAAAACCTCCGCTCCAGGCGCCAAAGAGATAACCCGTGTTGGTTGAAGCAATCAATTGTACGATAGTTCCATCATTGTATTGAGTGCCACCACAGTTGGGGGGTGGGTTGGCAGTGGTCGTACCGCCTACCACAGGGCTGGTGGTCAGAGTCAAGGTATAGCAAACCACGGCATGAGCCACGCCTGTATTGACAGGACTAAGGTTAAAAAGTACTACTGCCAGCAATAAAATAAACTGTAAGTACCTTTTTGAGTAGGATAGGTATCGTAAATCTTTCATGGCTTTCTCCATTCGTTATTTGAATCGGCAGGGTCGGGCGTTAATATGCTGTGCTTTGCCGGGATCAATATTAAAAATATCTATGGCACTTCGGCGGGGGAGCAATCAAGTCAATGCCTTTATGATTGATTACGACAATTATATCCCCAATTTTTGGGCTGAAAAGGAATTTTGTACGATGTTCAGATTACAAAGAAGTTAGTTCTCGGAATTTGAAGGACCATTGCTCGAATCTATTCGGACGGATTAGGCTGATTCTGTTCCATTTACATCACTTGTGTCGATAATTGATCCTACGGTCTTCCTCTTTGACGCGACAATGCGATGTGCTATCTAATGGACAAATTAGTTAAACAACGGACAAATAGCAGTATAGCCATAGCGATCCAGAAACGTGTCTTTGCAGGTACTCGAATTCAACTTGTTCAAGAAACGATCTGCTAATTCCGGGAGC
>Ga0180069_1000031_pt1 | contig 34954 bp, 23 predicted proteins | sample EasRivERM_16_10D_2_FD_121793 | JGI IMG/M metagenome (GOLD analysis project Ga0180069, IMG submission 121793) | Soil microbial communities from meander-bound floodplain in the East River, Colorado, USA - East River metaG ERMLT231B'_16_10D | ecosystem: Environmental > Terrestrial > Soil >...
CCTTTGACTTGGCCGTCTAAAGAGGGCTATCCTACCTCAGCTTATCTCTTTTGACTGCCTTCAAAGTTGCACTTCGAACTTGAATCTACGTTTGGTTAAACAAACAACCAAGCAACACAGTTGTCGAAAACCATCGTTGTAAAAAAGAGTCTCTACGTATTGGAGACTCTTTTTTCGTATTTTATTCGTACTTTACGGCAGGTTAAACGTCTTCACCAGGAAGATCGCCATCTGGGCGCGCGTCACCAATCCGTCCGGACAATAATTCCCCCCGCCACACCCACTCGTGATCCCCTCCAGCGCCAGTCGCTCGATCCACCGATCCGCCCAATAGCCCACCGCCACATCCCCAAATACACCGGTCGCACTCGGAGGAGTGTAGCCTGTGCCATGCTCGGCGCGCAAGAGAAAGACCGCCATCTGCGCCCGCGTCACCGTCGCCTCCGGACAATAATTCCCGCCCCCACAGCCACTCGTGATGCCCTCCAGCGCCAACTGTTTGATCCAGGCGGCTGCCCAGTGATCTGTGGTCACATCGCCAAAGCCCGTGCCCGCTCCCACCGCAGGCGGCGTATAGCTTGAGCCGTGCATACCTTTCAACAGAAAGATCGCCATCTGGGCGCGTGTCACCGTCATCTCCGGACAATAATTCCCGCCACCACAGCCGCTCGTGATCCCAGCGTTATACAGACGTTCGATGTAGCCCCATGCCCAATAGCTGTTCGACACATCTGCAAAGGTCGGTATCTTTATGATTGTATAAGTTTCACCGCCCGTGAAATTCCCGTCCCCAGCATTGACCCCACCCAACGGATTGCCCGCCGCATCAATAATGGTATTGTCATCCACCACATCCAAACGGATCGTGCCGTTGCCGGACCCTGTATTTACTGTGACCGTGTAGGTTGTGCCTGAACCACTAACACTTGTGATGGCTGCACCTGTGACACCAGTAGTAGTGAGTGCAAAATCACTGAACGGCGCGCTTGTGTTTACACCTGTCACAGACTCAGAGAGTGTGAGGGTAAAGTCTACGCTAGCAAGGTTGGTAGGGTTTGAATTGACACGAGCAATGGAAGAAACCATGAACATTTTAAATTCCTCGTTGATTGCCGAGTGTCCTCCGTAATGTCCCACCTCTCCCCCTTCAGCGTAAAGTCTGCCACTAGTTGCCACCATTGCCAATCCCTGCCGATCTATATTAAGATGATCGAAAATAACCCAACTATTAGAAATCGGATCATATTTTTCACAGGATTTTTCCGAATAAGGCAGTTCGTAGTCACCACCGCAAACATATAAATAGTTTCCGTATCCAATTGTTCCATGGAAACTTCGTGCGGTACTAAGTGGAGCTTTGGTCGTCCAGGTATTGGCCGTTGGGTTGTACTCTTCAACGTAGTTTACATTCCCCAAACTACCAAGCCCACCGACGACATAGATCTTGCCGTTGACGACGCCAGCCCCTGCACCCATTCGTGCATAGGTCATCGGCGCGCAGATTGACCATTGATTTGATGTTGGATCATATACATAACAGGTATTTAACGGACCTCTGCCAGTAGAACCTCCCATAACATACAGTTTATTGTTGACGGCGGCTACTGTATGCATTGATTGCGCAGTTGGCAAAGGCGCAACACTGGACCAACTATTTATAGCTGGATCATATACTTCTACAACCGAAACCTGACTGGGATCGCCATAATTATATCCACCAGGCACATAGATCTTGTTGTTGATTACTGCTGCAGTATCACTTACTTCTGTTGGTTTATCAGCCTTACGTGTCCAGGTATTAGTGGTTGGATCATATTCTTCGACTGAATTTTCGATTACGTTGCTTCCATTTGTGAAACTCCGACCACCAATAACATACACCTTACCATTCACTACTGCGGCAGCCAGACGGGTCCGTGCGATGCTCATGGGTGCTTTGACTACCCAGTCTGTAGTAACTGGTGGTGGTTCATTCCATGCGCATTTTAAGGCTGAATATAAATCTTCTCCGAAATAATAACCCGTAGGATAACATATGGAGACTATTCGATTGCTATCCACCACAATTGGAGCTTTCGTAAAACTACCAACTGAAACATTATCCACAACTTCGATTATCCAAGAGACCCCATCCCATTCAGCGTGTCTTAAATCCAAGCCTGAACTTGAGGACGTTGAAAAACTTAAATGAAGGTGATCGGAGTTGTCAAAAACGATACCCAATGTGTCTGGATAAGGCGACCTTAATGAATTGCCATATGAAATTATGGTTGAGTAGTCCCAGCCATATCCATTCCAGCTCGCATGTATCAAAGAATAATTATTGATGTCTGTGTATATAATATGTGGATTCCCATTATTGTCGAGCGCAATACTATGGCCACCAACCCAGTCGCCCATACCAATTATTTGGTGAATCCAGTTGTTACCATCCCAATACTCGTAAGTTGCGCCGTCGTTGTAATCAGGTGCTTGCTCTAAAAATAAGATATGTGGATTATCATTTGAATCTAATACCAAGGTGATTTCACCTCCAAAATCTCCGCCACAATCAGCATTTGTGTTAACAGTTTGTATATTCCATATGCTGCCATTCCAGACAGCGTACTTTAAGCTGGAGCCACTGCAATAAACTATGTGAGGGTTATTGTTGCTATCTAAATCCATGGAAGGGTACTTTCCTTTTTCAGTCCCTACATTAATCGTTTCCCATCCAGAGCCATTCCAGCTTGCATATTTGAATTGGGAATTACTGAAGTAGCTTATATGAGCATTATCATTCCTGTCAATTTTTATGGAAGGCAGCGCATGCCAGTTCCCAACATTTTCGATCGTCTGAATATTCCATTTTGAGCCATCCCAAAAAGCAGACTTCAAATAGTAGGACCATGTCATATTGACAACATTCATCTGAAGATATGCAACGTGAAGGAATCCTTGCGAATCCAATTCCATGGAGCTGCGATACCCCTGGTAGTTCCCGTCAATAACATCAATGTTTTCGCAAGACCATTCAGAATTGCCGCAGGGAGAAATAACTCTCGAATTTGTAGAGAACCACCACCAAATTCCATCATTTGCATATGTCTCGCCCAAGCCATTAATGGCGCGTACTTGCCAGTAATAAGTGTTCCAATGAGATAACCCTTTGATATAAACACTTGTGTTGAGCCCGTTATCCATCCATGAACTATCGCATGTACCGTTATCAATCGTATCGTAACAGTACTCGTAGCTCATTGCCTGGTCGTCACTGGCTTGCCATTCCAATGTTGCCTCCATGAAAAGATCATCCGCCGTATCAGCTGGGGAGATTTTTCCAAAGGGGCTAGGCAAATTGGTGTGTGCTGTAAGCCGCGCGATCCTGTTGCGGGTGACACCGGTGTAAGCAGTGAAACTACCCCCGAGCAGCACTTTGTTATCTGGTTGCAGAACGATTGTGTTGATTGTGGGCTCCGAACCGTTTGTGCCGGTGCCTGGATTGAAGTCCAAATTTAGAGAGCCGTCAGTGTTCAATAGAGCGAGACGATTGCGTATGATGTTATTATACCCTGCAAAAAATCCACCAACCATCATTTTGCCATCAGGACGCAGGGCGATGGTCGAAACACTGCCATTTGTTGCTGTACCAGGTGTGAACGTAACATCTTGGGAACCATCGCTGTTCAGGCGCGCGACGGAGTTGACTGTGCCATTGTTGATAGTGAACGTTCCACCAATCAAGACCTTGCCATCCGGCTGCAAGATGAGAGATTGGACCGAGCCATTGCTGATCGTCCCAGGATCGAAACTAGTGTCCAGGGAGCCGCCAGGGTTCAGCCTGGCAACTCCCGGGACGGGGCGTGCCATTGTAGCTGTCAAACAATCCTCCGATCAAGATCTTGCCGTCCGGCTGGAGAGCCAGCGTCTGTATGATATAGTCTGCTCCCAATCCCGGATTGAAGGTCTCATCCGTTGAGCCATCGCTGTTGAGCCGGGCAATATTGGGCGCTACCGCACAATCAGAACCGGTAAAGCACCCGGCAATAATGATTTTGTTATCCGGCTGCAATGCCAGCGCATAGATCGTGTTGCGTGTTCCTATATCGGGGACAAACGTGTCGTCCAGCGAGCCATCGCTTTCGAGACGCGCAAGACCTGGCATGGGCAGGCCGTTGTAACTGATGAAGCCGCCACTAATGATGATCTTATTGTCTGGAAGTACGATCATATCGACAACAGATCCTATTACTCCTGTACCTGGGTCAAATGTGTTGTCGAGTGAACCATCAGGATTTACCCGAGCGATTCCCCTTCTCGTGATGCTATTGTATGTATTGAAATTGCCACCGATCAGTATTTTGGCATCAGGTTGTAAAGTGATATCCCAAATACTGTTGTTCGCACCTGTGCCAGGGTTGAAGCTGGTATCCAGAACAAAATCTGTTATGTTATCCTCTGCTGCGTGAGCAGGCGAGTTCCCAACGATACTGAAGATCAACGCCAGCAGGGTAAGACTGCTCAAAACTTTGAATGTGCGATTGCGAAACATAAGAGTCCTCCAAATTTCAAATAGCCCACTAAGAGAAGCATGGTGACTTCGGTATTTCCCTGAATGAGTTTTATTCAATAAAGATTATACGCCTCATCCTTCACAATCCTGATTACAAAGCTGATAATGACTTTTTACGGCTTCTCCAACCCATGTGCTTCCAGTAACTTCTCATCTGCCAAAATATCTTTTGTCTTTCCATCCGCAACGATCACACCTTCATCCATCACGATCGTGCGCGGGAATAATTCTTCGACGAGTTTCATATCGTGTGTGGAAACCAACATCGTAATTGGTAATTCACGTAACAAGTTAATTAAAGTCCGGCGTGCGCGCGGGTCGAGACCGGCGGAGGGTTCATCCAATACCAAAATTTGCGGGTTCATCGAAAGCACAGTTGCGATGGCGATGCGCTTCTTCTCCCCCACGCTCAAGTGATGCGACATGCGATCACGAAAGTTTGACATCCGCACGGCGCTTAACGCAGACTCAACTCGCACAACCACTTCATCTTTTGGCAGTCCCATGTGCAGCGGGCCGAAAGCCACATCCTCGAACACAGTCGGCGAGAAGAGTTGGTCGTCCGGGTTTTGGAACACGAGTCCGACCATGGCGCGCGCGGCCGGCAAATTGTCACGCGTGAGGCGGGCGCCTCCCACGGTCACATCGCCCCTTCGGCCGGTCAAGATCCCGTTCAGGTGCAGCATCAACGTGCTCTTGCCCGCGCCGTTCGGTCCCACCAGCGCGACCTTGTCACCTGCGCACAATTCAAATGAAACCCCGCGCAACGCCGCATGATGATCGTGATATGCAAAATGCAAATTGTGTACCGCTAAAACGTTTGTCATAATCGTCCAATCACTTGAAGCATAAAGATAACGCTGAGCGCCAGCGCGGTCGTGATGTAATCCACGCGCCGCAGTTCATGCGGATTGATCGTCAGCAGGTGACCCGCATAGCCGCGCGCCAACATCGCATTGTAGACGCGGTCACTGCGTTCGTAACTCCGTAAAAAAAGTTGACCTGCCATATTGCCAGCGACTCCGGCACGCCAGGCTACGCTTCCACCGGACCTCGAACCTGCCGCGGCCGCCGAACGGGCTTCCCTCGCCCTCAGCAGACGAAAGACCTCATCCACCAGCACGAAGAGATAGCGATAAAGAAACGCGATGATCGTGGTGAGTATGGACGGCACGCGCAAATGTTCAAGTGCGTGCACAATATCCGGAAAGCGCGCCGTGGCAACCAGCAGAATCGCCATCTGCACCGAAAGCCATGAACGAACGAGGATACTTTCAAAACGCAACAATCCCATATCGGTGATGGTCAAATCCCACATCAGAAAATGGAAAGTAGTGAGTGGGTTTCCAGGAATCGAAAAGAGGACCGTGATCGCGACCAATGCAAATGGCAGGGCAACAAAGGAACGTTTGAAGGTAAATGTAATTCCAAGTTTCGAAAGCGCGTTGATAAACAACAGGAACAACCAAGAAAGCCCGAAGGCGATCCAGGCGCCATCGGGCAGGAGTGCATTCGAGAGAATGAACGCAACCGTCACCGAGACCTTCACGCGCGGGTCAAGGCGATGGATGAAACTTTCGGTATCGTGATAACGGTCAAAGATATCGGAATGCATGATTTCAATTTACGATTTACGATTCTTGATTTACGATTTCGCGCTGAGCGGAGGGTCGAATGCTCTTTGAGACCCGTAGACGAAGCGCGGGATTGGAGGTTACTTGCCCTTCGACTGCGCTCCGCTCAGGACGAATTATAGATTTACGATCTGGCTTTCATACCCTGCCCAATTAAGGCGATAATGCCGCCAACTACAGCCAGCCCAATGATACCTGCAATAATTGTAGAGAGCGGTGCTTCGCCAAAAAACGGCACAGCATAATCAGGGATGATGGAAAATGGGGCAGATCGACCCGCTTGCAAAAACCCAAGATCACCTGCAACCCGTTCCAGTCCATCGGGGTCGCTGGAGGCGAACGGCGAAAGAAAAACAACGATCAAAGAGACCGCAACCCCAACGATGATCCAGCCTTTACTGCCCTTGGCCGAATCTGAGTTTTCGCCAAGCAGGTCAGGGCGGGCTTGTAAAACAAACGACAACGCGGCTACTGTGATGACCGCCTCCCCCAACCCGATCAACGCATGCACGAAAAGCATGGCCGGGATGACAACCTGCAACTGCGATGTGCCGCTGAGCCATAACTGCAGGGACGTGAAGAGCGCGCCAGCCATCACCGAAAGCCAGGCAGCGATGCCAGCAACGCTCAACTTCAAGATGCGATTTCCATTCGACACACTGCGATACAGTCCATAGCCGATGACGCAGGTGATCAAACCCATATTTAAAATGTTCGCGCCCATCACCAGCAAGCCCCCATCTTGAAAGAGTAAGCCTTGCACCGCTATGACTGCCGTCATCACCAACATGCCCGCCCACGGTCCCAACATGATCGCGGCCAGCGCACCGCCCAATAAATGACCTGATGTCCCGCCCGCCACGGGGAAGTTGATCATCTGCGCCGCAAATATGAACGCCGCCATCACACCCATCAATGGGACTTGTTTCTCGCCCAGTGATTTGTTCGTGCGCGAAACCGCCACACTGATCGTGACAGCCGTGATCGCCCAACAGATCAATGAAACAAAAAGACTTAAGAATCCATCAGGAATATGCAGGGGTTGAGGTGAGTAGTGCATGTTATCTCCGTTACGTACTTGTTTGACACTTCGGGCATACTCCGAAGAAAGTTACATGACTGTCAATACTGCGGTAGCCGCTGGTCGTTTCCAACAGCCGGTAAAGACTTTCAAGCAAGGTATGTTCCACTTCGACTTCAGCGCCGCAATTCCGACAGACGATATGGTGGTGTTCATTCCCTGCGATCTCATAGGTTAAGTGCCCGGTGGATGTATAGGAAGGGCGAACCAGGGCATTGTCTGCAAGGAATTCAAGAGTGCGATACACCGTTGGCTCAGTAAGACCCGGTACTTCCTTGCGGGCCTTTTTATATACCTCAGCCGGAGAGAGATGCGTCCCTTCATGTCGCAGTACGTGTAAGATCGCCATACGTTGAGGGGTCATTCGAAATCCGCGGGCGCGAAGTTGGGGGGCATAATCAGAGGCGCAGGACATACAAATCCTTATTGCAAGTTTTTACAATAACATATTTACAGTATACATAATTGAGGTGATTCTTACATTAAAAAATAAAGCCAGCAGGTTTTCTACTGGCTTAACGAACACGAGGGTGCGTCGCACCATATTTATTTTGATCACTTCAAGCGATGAACAAATCTAATAAGCAGACACATTCTCTCCGTCTGGTGCGTCGCACTTCCCCATTCATTACGGTTCCCAGAAGAATTGCATCAAAGCATAGATGAAGGGTTTGCCATTGACATATTCGATACCGGCCACCCACGTTCGCCAGTCGAGGTTTCCGTTGGGCTGCGTACCAGCATCATAGATTGAATAAAAGTCCTTGTCATAGGGCCAGCTCACATCATAGCTCGCACCGCCGTGCTTGATCTCATTACAATGCAGAGTGTAGGGCTGGTTGAATACCTTTATCAAATCAGGTACGATCACATCGTGGAACGCGCCTGTTTTTTCCTGTCCGCTGCCGGGTTCCGCGCCCCAGTTGGCTTCAAAGGTTGTTTCAAAGAGGAACTGCGCCTGTCCCTGATCGTACGTGACAATATTCCCATAACGGATCCAGCGAACTTCCATCCCATTTGGGCTTACCAGTGAACCCAACAATGCGCCATCCGCAGTGAGCAGCGCCTTCTTCAAAGAGTCGATCAAGGTTATCACTTGAGGGTCGGCGCAAACATTCGCGGCACCTGGTGGGACGGGAGTTGCCGTAGCTATAATAACAGGTACACCGGTTAAAGCAGTTGGTACCGGGGAAGGAGTCTCAGTGGTGATGAAGTTAACGGTGGCAGGGGGAAGCAGAGTTGGGGTTGGAAGCGTAGTGGCGGAAAAACTGCATCCACTTAATAGAAAGAGTCCGATCAGCAGGATCAATGTAAGTCTGTTGTGCATAATAGTCTCCTCTCCATGACTATTGACAATTATATCCCTTGTCTTATAATCGTTTGAAATCATAAAGGCTGTGACAAGGACAAGTACGCGTTGAACGACGATACAGAGAGCAGGCATATGTGGTGAAAGCCTGCCCGAGACGACTACGCCGAATGGACCTTTGAGCTGCAAAGCGAAATCAATGAGAGTAGCTGAAGTCGGATCGCTCCCGTTATAGGGCTAAAGCATAAACCAGAATTGGTCGTGCTTGAAAAAGTGAGGCTGGTTTTTTTAGCCTAAGCCGGGTGGCACCACGGACTTTACAGCGTTCGTCCCAAATGGGATGAATGCTGTTTTTATTTAAACGGATAAAGGAGTTGAAATGTTTCCATCCATTGTTTGCCACCCACCTTGAAGAGATTTGGAATTAACCTTTTGTAATTAAAGATTGCATTTCATTATATTCACGAAAAGGAGAATCAACATGTCTGACCAAACCCGCTTCAACTTAAATGAGAGTGACCTGCCGAAATTCTGGTACAACATCAACGCGGACTCTGCGGTTCCTCCGACCCCGGTCCTGCATCCTGGGACGATGGAACCCGTCACCCCTGACTTTTTATCCGTGCTCTTCCCGATGGATCTGATCCTTCAAGAGATCTCAACCGAACGTTATATCGAAATCCCTGAAGAGGTGCGCGAGATCTATAGACTTTATCGTCCCACGCCTATGCTGCGCGCGCGACGATTGGAAAAAGCGCTCGATACCCCCGCGCATATTTACTATAAATATGAAGGCGCATCACCAGTGGGAAGCCACAAACTCAATACCGCCACTGCCCAAGCCTTCTATAATAAAAAGGCTGGCACCAAGGCATTGACCACCGAGACCGGCGCGGGTCAATGGGGCTCCGCGCTTTCTTTGGCATGCAACTTCTTTGATCTTGATCTGGAAGTGTACATGGTCAAGGTTTCATACAATCAAAAACCCTATCGCCGCATTTTGATGGAAACCTATGGGGCACAGGTATATGCCAGCCCCACAGACCGCACCAATTATGGGCGCGCGCTGTTGGCAGAGAATCCCAACAACCCAGGTTCGCTCGGGATAGCGATCTCTGAAGCCGTCGAAGCTGCGGCAACCTCGAATGGCGCAAAGAAATACAGCCTTGGCTCGGTGTTGAACCATGTTCTTTTGCATCAAACTGTAATTGGCGAAGAATCCCTCAAGCAGATGGATCTGGCTGGTGAGTATCCCGATGTCGTCATTAGTTGTGTGGGTGGTGGTTCGAACTTCGCCGGCATTGCCTATCCGTTCCTGCGCGAGAATTTAAAGAATGGCAAACGCACGCGTCTGCTGGCCGTTGAACCAACTGCCGCACCCTCTTTAACAAGGGGCGTATACACTTTCGATTATGGTGATTCAGCGAAGATGGCTCCAATAGTCAAGATGCATACATTAGGGCACGACTTTATACCACCCTCCATTCACGCCGGCGGGTTGCGTTATCACGGCATGGCACCCAGCCTGTGTGCGCTGTTTGATGCAGGTCATATCGAGGCGATTGCAGTTCAACAAAAAGCCACTTTCGAAGCGGCGATCCAATTCGCACGCACTGAGGGCATTGTCCCAGCGCCCGAGTCTGCACACGGCATCCGCGCCGCGATCGATGAGGCGTTGGATGCCAAGGCAAAAGGCGAGAAGCGCGTGATCCTATTCAACCTTTCAGGGCATGGCAACTTCGACATGGCTGCCTACGAAACATATCTCACTGGAAAACTTGAAGATTATGAGTACCCAGCTGAAGCTGTAAAAGAAGCAATGACGAAATTACCGCAGGTCAATCTCGCCGCGTAGAAAACGTCCCGAAGGTTGCAGTCAGGCGTTCAAACGACTCGCGATAAACCTTCGGGACGGTGTTGCGGATTATTCAAAAGAAAAGACCTCGGTGTTTTTGAGAACCCGAGGTCTAAATTTTTGAATGATGGGTTAACTTTCCGCAAAAGCGATCACCACAATATGTTGATTCAGTAATTGAGGTGGGGCTGACTCTTTGCCGGGGACTATCTGTCCAAGCGTATACCCACCTGCGATCGGGATATCTTTACCAAGTATGTCCTGCACGGCAGTAATTTCAGCTCCAGGATGGGATTTCAGCAACATTTCCCATGCCAGGTCCACCAGCACAAGTGCAAAGGCAGGCTTGCTCCCTTGTATTTGTTGTAATGCCTGTTGCGCGGCTTTTTGCGCGGCTTTTTCACAGGAGGCGCGGCTACCCACTAAAAGGTAGGCATCCACACCATCGCGCACGGGGGCATTCATGCGAAAACTTCCATCGGCTTCGACACGGATGGGCGCGCGCACAACCATGTTATCACCGCCCATTTCAATGCCCAGCGGGTATAAACGCGCGAGATGGCTGAGTGGCGGGAATGCCCATTCACGCGCAGGGTAACCGAAAAGTTGGGCATAAGTTTCGGAGGCTGGTCTGCCATCCAAAGTGCGGAGCCAGAAGCCGCGCGAACGCGTGACGCGGAATTGACTGCCAACCGGATTCCAGCCGTGGGCTGAGCCGATTCCCACGCGCAGGTTGCCGCGTAAAAATATTCCAGCCAGCGCGCCGCTTCCAGTTTGTGGACCAGCCATTTGGTAGGAATGACCCGTATGCAAATCTCCGGAGGCAAGCGCGCCTGCCAGCGGCTTCGAACTTGTTAAGGCCGCGCACAGTTGATCGGCATCCCCGTTAAATCCATCGGCAAAAAAGATCAAGGCGTGGTTATCTATTTCAGCAAGTTGTTTCGCAAGTTTTGCGCCGGTCTCGCGGGCGCTTTGGGCGTAGGTGGGCATCCATTGGGATTCAGCCTGAAAATCACCGGAGAGTAATGCCACAACAACTGAATTTGGGCGCAAACCTTCAGAGGTTAGCCCCACAGGACTGCTAAACCCGATCATGGGAGTGTCGCCAAGCAAGCTGGATACACCGCTGATAACTTCGCGCGCCTGATATTGGTGCGATGCGATCACGAAGGCGAGGCTGGCCGCGCCTGACCCAAGCTTGTTCAATGCCTGGTGCGTAGCCTGCAGACCAGCTTCACGTCCGTTCAGCGCCTGAGCCGTCCCTATGGATATATTCAGGGTCATTTCAAATTATCCTTCCGCAATGGGAACAGTGAAATGGAATGTAGTGCCATGCCTGAATTCGCTATCGAACCAGATTCGCCCACCCTGCATTTCAACGAGGCTCTTGGTAATATTCAAGCCCAGGCCAGTGCCCGGAGCCTCACGCGCTTTCGAATCATCGGAACGGAAGAATTTCTGGAAGATCTTGGCTTGATCATCTATGCTGATGCCAATGCCATTATCTTTTACCCATAGATGGACAACTTCCTTTGCGCCGGCCGGGTCCCATTGATTGGAGGTTAATTCTGCGCCAACTAAAATCTTGCCGCCTTCAGGCGTATATTTGTGTGCATTGCTGACGAGATTGGTAAGGACCTGTCCAACACGAGTCTGGTCTGCCCAGACATTGGGTAGCTGCTGGGGAACATGCAGTTCAATTGCCTGCTTCTTCTCATCAACCTGGCGTTTGGTGGAGCGTACAACTTCATCCACCACATCATCCACGTTGACCGGTTTATAGTCCAGCCTGAGTTGCCCGGCTTCGATCTTGGCATTGTCATTGAGATCAGATACCAACGCAGACATACGCTGAACATTGGCGCGGATCGTACTCAAAAAGTTTGACTGCATTTCATTGATCTGTCCGACCGAACCTGCCGCAAGTAATTCGGAATAACCTTTGATCGAGGTCATTGGGTTTTTAAGTTCATGCGCAACAAAAGATACGAACTCGCTTTTGGCAAGGTTGGCGCGTTGGACTTCTGCAAACAGTTGGGCATTCGAAATGGCGATGGCGGCGTTATCGCTTAATCGGTTCAGGAATGCGAGATTGACCTGCGAGTCACTGGCGCTTTCAAGGATGATCAAGCCAATGACCTGGACTTCACGGCGAATAAGGACAATGATCTGCGTATGAGCAGTCGGAAGAATGCCTTTTTCACCCGCAATGAGTAGAGAGACCTGGGCAGATTGTCCACTTTCAATGGTATTTCGAAGCGTGGGCAATTCAAGGGATAACTGCACATTGGGTTGATCCATAAAAACATCTTCATAACCCTGATGGGCCATCAAACGCAGATGATCTTCTTCCACAACCCCGATCAGGCCTGCTTCGGCAGAGGAATGACGCATTGCCGAATCAAGTGTAATACGCATGGCGCTATCCACTTCAAGGGTGGCATTGAGTTCACGGACAATACGGCCCATCACTTGAAGCTCTTCTATTTTGGCTTCAAGTTCCTGATCGGTCGAAGCCAGTAAGCGGGAATTTTCCATTGCAACGGCGGCCTGCCCCGCAAAGGCAGTCAGGATGTTTTGATCATCTGTAACAAAGGGCAAGCCATCACGGCGGTTTATAACTTCGATCACACCCAGGACGCGGTCCTTGATCATCATGGGAGCCGCAAGCAAAGAGCGCGAAGTGAAGCCGGTCTGTTTATCCGTCTCCACATTGGAACGAACAACGGAACGCTGGGCATCGTTCTCAATGATTGGGGCACGCGCCTGGACTGCACGTCCCACAATTCCTGTTCCAGCCGGGAGGCGTTGTCCAAGCAGATTACCGGCTACCGGACCAACCGTAACGCGGAAGACGAGATCGTCTGTTTGATCATCCATCAGGAATAATGTACCAGCTTCGCAGTTCAAGATGGAAACCGCGTTATCAAGGATGTTTTGAAGAAGGGGTTCCTGCTCGAGGGTGGATGTCAACTGGCGGGTAATTTCGTTGAGTGTGGCAAGTTGGTAGGCACGTTGTTGCGTCTCTTGCAGTAAGCGGGCATTTACGATCGCGCCCACGGTTTGATCGGCGATGGCCTGCAACAGGTCCAATTGTGCGCGTGTATATGTAACAGTCGCATCGGGACTACCAACACTGAGCGCGCCCATCGTCTCAGCGCCGGAGTTGAGCGGGACACCCATCCAGGCATAGATTCCATGCGCTGATGGGGTAAGGTTGCGCGCCTGACATTCGCGTGTGTAATCCTGTGTGATGATCGGACGACCTTTACGAATAATCTCCTGCCCCAAACCCAGATTGTGAGGAAGCGGCTGGTTTTCAAGTGCGGTGTTGCGTTCTTTTTCATCCACCCGAAAGCCGTAATAGAAATAATTGGCGGCTTTGTTGTACAGGGTGATATGGAAATAGGAAGTGGGTATGATTTGGGTGGTCTGCGCAAAAATAAGTTCGAGCACATCATCAAATGTAAGCGTGACATTCACACCCTGAGATACGCGTGATAGCACATTCATTTCCTGCACACGCCGTTCAAGGTTGACCACTGTCTGCACCCTCGATATGGCTACCGATGCCTGGTCTGAAAGGTTATCGAGAAAATCAAGATCCTTGGGAGTATATGCACCGCCTGACGAAGGGGATCCCAACGCCAGCCAGCCAACGGGTCTGCTTTCACCGCGTAATGCCAGAAAGATACGCGCCCCTAATAACGAAAGGCGTGCTTCATCTGTCTTTAAAGCGGCGGGGGGGTTGATCGTATCGAGAAAGAGCGGAATTTTTTCGTCCTGAAAATACTGAACGAGGGGACTGTTCGCGGCAAAGCGAATATCACTCGTGGGACGCCCATCACCATTTGCCAGCGCGGCGTATTGATCATTGAGCAGGTCGTAGGTATAGATATGGATACGATCCGGCATCAGACTGCTTTCAATTTGTGCACGCAAGACGCGCCCGATTGTGTTCAAATCCAATGCATTGGTGAGTTCATGTGTAAAGGTACGCATACGTTCATCATACGCGCGCTGACCCCTAAAGAAAGCGCTATCCACCCAAACCTGCAATCGAGTCCGCATAGGGTCAAGAAAAACCGCGATCAAAAAGACCAGCCCGCCGATCAGGAACGGGTTGTTCATTCTGACGGACAAAATCACTCCCAACCCGCTCACAAACAAGCCATACGCCGCAATAACAAAAACCGTCAGCATGGCATAGACCAGACTTTGGCGCGCCCAGTAATCGGTGCGGAGGAGGCGGAAGCGCATAATGACGTATCCATTTACGATCGGGAAAAGAACTGTAAATAGAAGCAAGTATGGGTTGAAACTCGCCGACTCTGAGTTCGGTTTGTACCATTGATATAACGCGGTATACAACATCCAACCAACAACCGGACCGAATGCAAACAGAGACCCAAACAATATTGTGCGCGCCTGACTCTTAACAACCGGTGAATATGAAAAAATTGCGTGAACGATAAGCGCCCCAAAATAGAATTGCGCCGAGAGCCCTATAAAACCGTATATGGCAAACCAGTCATTAAGATACGCGAGCGGTTGTTCAATATCGAACAAGGTTCCAAAAGCTCTAACTGCAAGGATCAAACCAACGCCATAGCCGATCCAGCGCAAGTAGGGACGCCCAATGACAACACGCGCCTCCTGCGGGAAGCCAAGTCCAAGGTCGATCAGTGCGCCACCCAGCAACCCAATTGCCAATGTCCATAAGTAGGTAAAATGATGCGATGTGTAAAGCTCGAACAGGCTTCCAATTGAAATAGCCAGCGATGAGGTTAAGATCGTAAATGCGCGTCCCGCAGGTTCTGAACGACGCAACCCGAATATCCACAAACTGATAATCAGGAACACGAGACTAAGGAACATCGGCAGGATGAAATACGCAATTCGATCTGTAGCTGAAAATGATTGCAATGTGATGGTGACTGGCTTCTTTTCCCCTGCTCTGGTTAGCATTTCAACTGAAACTGTCTGACCAACTATGGATGACTCAAGGATATTTTTCAGGTCAGTTGAATTTTCAATTCGCGCACCCTTTACTGACAGCAATTGATCGCCTTGTTTGAAACCCTGTTCATATAAAGCCCAGTGTTTACCGTTCTCGAGCGTATCTGAACCATTTAGTACGAGCGTATTTTCAAAAAAACCGCCGATAAATGGATTCTTCAACCAGGCGTAGGAAAAATACAACCCGGCGATAAAAACAATAACCGCGATGAGTTGATAGCCCATCGCAAGATACTGGGTTACTTTATTTGAAACTTCGTGAAATCTCTGAGAAGGATACATGGCTATAAGAAGAAAACAACTGCCCAAACGGCAACAGTAAAATTTTACTACATCCCCTGCCTGTATCTATGGTACTTTCATAACAAAGCAGCAAGGCAGGGCATCTCCCAGAAGGATGCTCCGCCTTGTGAGCAAACTAAATATCCAGATTTCGGACGGCTTTCGCGTGAGTTTGAATGAATTTTCGACGTGGATCCACCGCATCACCCATCAACATATCGAAAGTGCGATCAGACTCAGCCGCGTCTTCCACTGTTACGAGGAGTAGAGTCCTGTTTTCAGGATTCATCGTCGTCTCCCACAACTGGATCGGGTTCATTTCACCCAAACCTTTATAACGCTGCATAGTTGCCTTATCGCCGATCTCTTTGAGAATCTTATCTTTATCCTTATCGGTATATGCATACTTGACTTGATTCTTGTGAGCGATCCGATACAAAGGAGGTTGAGCAATGTACAGGTGACCATCTTCAATCAGTGTTGGCATATAACGGAAGAAGAAGGTGAGTAACAGGGTACGGATATGACTGCCGTCCACATCTGCATCGGTCATGATGATGACGCGCCCATAACGCAGACCTTCGAGGTCAAAGTTATCACCGATACCGGTTCCAAGAGCGGAGATCAATGCCTTGATCTCATTACTGGAAAGGATCTTATCCAGGCGGGCGCGTTCTGTGTTCATGATCTTTCCACGCAGCGGCAGGATCGCCTGGAAGTGACGATCACGTCCCTGCTTGGCAGAGCCGCCTGCTGAGTCACCTTCCACGATATAGAGTTCCGTTTTGGAAGAGTCACGCTCGGAACAATCTGCCAATTTACCTGGCAGCGTCAGTGACTCAAGCGCAGACTTACGAATGACCAGATCGCGCGCCTTGCGTGCCGCATCGCGTGCCCGTGCTGAAGTAAGGCATTTTGCAATGATCGCCTTCGCGGCTTGCGGATTTTCCTCAAGGAATGTGTTGAACGCTTCGCCGACCACCTGTGTTGCATAGGTCTGCACTTCAGGGTTCATTAACTTAACTTTGGTCTGCGACTCAAACTGCGGGTTTGGATGCTTGACCGAAACAATTGCCGTTAAGCCTTCACGTGTGTCATCACCCGAGAAGTTCGGGTCGGCATCTTTGAGCAAGCCGTTCTTGCGGGCATAATCATTGATCACACGTGTCAGGGAGGAACGCAGACCGGTAAGATGCGTACCGCCATCAATGGTATTGATTGTATTTGCAAATGAATATACCGATTCAGTATAAGCATCGGTATATTGAATTGCGGCTTCCACGCCAATATTCTCAATTTCTTTTTCAACATACACAACCGGGTGTAAGTTTTCCCGATTGCGATTGAGATACCGTACAAATGAAGTGATGCCGCCTTCGAAGTAGAAGGTCATCTCACGGTCAGTGCGTTCATCTATAAACTTAATTGTCACACCACGCGTCACAAACGCCATTTCACGAAAGCGCTGAACAAGCGTATCGAAACGATAATCCATCTCTTCAGTGAATATCTGTTTATCGAACTTATAAGTTTGTTTGGTGCCAGTCTCTTCCTTTGCCACCTTGCCAACCTGCTTGATGGTACCCTGAGGTACGCCGCGTTTATAGTTTTGTTGCCACAATTTACCATCTCGTTTAATTTCAGTGGTCATCCATTCAGAGAGCGCGTTCACCGCACTGACACCTACACCGTGCAAACCGCCGGAAACTTTATAACCACCGCCGCCGAACTTGCCACCCGCGCCGATCACGGTCATGACCACATCCACGGTTTCCATCGATTTTCCATTTGCATCCTTTTTCGAGGGGTGCGGACCCACCGGAATACCACGACCGTTATCTTCAACAGTCACACTACTATCAGCATGGATGGTGATATTGATGGCTGTACAGAAACCCGCCAGCGCTTCATCGATTGCATTATCAACTACTTCATAAACAAGGTGATGCAAGGCTTTAATGTCCGTACCACCCACATACATACCCGGGCGTTTACGCACATGCTCAATACCTTCAAGAGCTTGAATGGAATCTACATCATAATTTGTTTGTTTATCTTCTTTTGCCACAAAAACCTCCAAATATTTTCGCGTACCTGGAACAAATCCTGTATACTGCGCCCGCAATTCAATGCTCGGCGCGACCTGAAACAACTACGTCTTTTTCATTGAGGCTTTGCTACTCATTTGTTGAAAGCGCTCATACACATTCTGCAACCAGTCGTTCATATCCCGATAATACACAAAACTTGCTGCTAACAATGTGGTTGAAATAAAGGCATGCCCCGCAATACCGATTAGCATGAACCACGAATCACTTGTTGGGACCTTCCATAGATACCCAAGTCCGCGTGATAAGAGAAAAACACTCAACACAAACATGCTGCTGGTTGGGAGCGTGAAGCGCGACATCCGCAGACTGCTCATGATCGAGATGATCGCATTCTGTTTACGGACAAAGATACCGTGAGGTGTAAAAAACAAAGGTACCACCAGCCAAAACATAAAGAATAAAACAATGAAGAAAGCCACTTGAGGAAGCAGCGGATTAATAGTCGCAAGGACTGTCAGCACGAGGAAAAGCGGCAGGATGACAACGATGGAGCCGATACCCCAGATCACAGACAACAGGATCGTTTGGACGACCGCGCGGATTAAGCCAATACCCGCTTCTGCCTCACCCAAGCTTGCTCTGGCTACGATCTGAAAATACAACCCGCCGCCCAGCCAGCCTGCAAAGGTCAGCAATAGGATCAAGCCCATCACCACAATAAAAGATGGCAATTGAATTACACTCTGAATCCCTAACGGAGTTGACACAGGCAATTTGTTCGGGAGCTCAAGCATTAGTGCCGGGATGCCAATCGGCAATGTTCGGAGCCAACCCAACCAATTCAATTTCTCCATTAAATCCACCAGAATGGGTACATTTTTAGTAAATACCGCAAGGTCCTGCGTGGGGAAACCATTCTGCTTGAGCAAATTAATTGAATCACTAAGCAAAGCGCTGTACCACTTCCCCACACTTAAGCGCGGACCCAACCACAAAAACACATCCAACAATACTGGCAGAACGATCAGGACAACCCGGCTTGAAACAACATTATAACCAGCCTGAAGTGAGGCAATCACACCTGGTGGTGGAGGCAGTGTTTCGAGTTTTTGTATGTCCATAACCATTTGATTCTACCATACCGAACATGTCTTGGCATTCGCTTATAGGGCAGGTACAATGCACTGATGCTTGAACAAAATAAATACACGCCAGACCCGAACCGCATCGGTCTGTTGACCTCGATCACCCTGCTGGCACTGGCGCTCACCCGCATCATCCCATCACCGACCTTCAACTTTGAATTACAACTACCCGGCTTTTTTCTGACCTTTCCATTTAACATCAACACCACCATGGGTCTGTTGACAGCCTGCCTCACTGCCACCGGCATGGACTGGCTCCTGCGCGGTCACCCATCACTAAAGAAGAGCCGAACCACATTTCAATGGTGGTTTCTGCCGACACTAACTGCTTTTGTGATCAGCGTGCCACTCTCCATTCTCCCGGATGGCATGGCATGGTGGATCGGGTTCATTGTAAGCGGGCTACTCTTATATTTTGTCTTTCTCGCGGAATATATCTCTGTAGATGCAAACGCACCTCACTATACAACCTCCATGGTGGGATTAACAGCCATTTCCTATACCCTGTTTTTTGTACTCGCGGTTGCCCTTCGGACCAGTGAAGCGCGCCTCTTTTTGATCGTCCCTGGTTTGTTCCTTGCCTCTTCACTTACAGCCCTGCGGATTCTACATTTACGCCTAAGCGGAAATTGGGAATATGCCTGGGCAATTGGAATTGGGTTGGTTTGCATTCAACTTGCCACGGGCTTCTATTACTGGCCCCTCGCCCCCATTCAATTCGGGTTGCTTTTGATCGGTCCATTATATGGGTTGGTAAGCCTTGCCATCAACCTTGGCGAAAACATCCCTGCACAACGCGCGGTACTCGAACCTGCAATTGTTATTGCCTTATGTTGGGGGCTGACAGTCTTCATTCGCTAATATGCTCCAAACTTTGGAATTAAGCCAATCGCTTTTGCAAGAGATGATCGCATACGTTGATATGTATGCGCCGCTTGAAGCCTGTGGGGTATTGGCAGGTAAGGATGCACGGGTTGAGAAAATGATTGGGGTGTTGAATCAGGCACAAAGTCCGGTGCGATTCGTGATGGATCCATATGAACAGCTCCACGCCTTCGATTGGATCGAATCCAACGGACTCGACCTCGTCGGCATTTTCCACTCGCATCCCGCGGGACCTGAAACTGTTTCGGCCACCGATATTTTGGAGGCGGCTTATGCAGTTGTGCATGTAATCCTTGCGCGCACAGGGATGCAATGGAAAGCGCGTGGCTTTTGGATTGAAAACGGTGAAGCAAAAGAAGTTACCTTACAGATCAGCGGGTAGAGCAACCTAACAAACACTTCTGTGTTTTATACACTAGACTCATTTTGGAGGAAGCTGAATGCCACTTTTGATGGATGTTGTAGCAGTGATCCTTGGGTATATTCTGGGATCCATTCCCTTTGGATTATTGATCGTTAAGCTCAAAACCGGCAAGGACCTGCGGACCGTTGAAAGTGGTCGCACCGGTGGAACAAATGCTGTGCGTGCGGCGGGCTTTTGGGCTGGTTTACTCACTGCGATATTGGATATTTTAAAAGGCGCAGTGGCGGTTTGGGTCGCCAAGTCAATTGATCCTGCAAACTACATCATCCATGTACTTGCCCCGATCGGCACGATACTTGGGCATAACTATTCGATCTTTATGCTTGAACGCTCTGAGAGTGGGAAATTGAAATTTCGGGGTGGCGCTGGTGGCGCACCGGCGCTGGGTGGGGCAATGGGATTATGGTTGCCAATGTTCCCAATTGTATTTACAGCAGGGTTGCTGGTATGGATCACTCTGGGCATGGCATCGGTGGCCACCATAACTGTGGGCTTATGTGTAATTATCGTTTTTGCCATTCGCGCTTCAATGAATCTGATACCCTGGGTATACATTTTATACGGTGTGATCGCAGAGTTGCTTCTAATTTGGGCATTGCGACCCAATATCCAAAAGTTGCTTTCGGGCAATGAACGTGTGATCAAATATAGTTTGAATGGCTGGTTGAGAGCCAGAAAAGAAAAGGGCAAAACCCAGTAATTAGTTGATGGTGCATTTTAAAATTCCTGCCATTCCGTATAATCGACTTGTCCCACCCTGGAGGGGTTATTTTCTTCAACAGCCAGATAATCAATTAATCCATCTGTTCTTCCACTGGAGATTTATATGTATCAACCATTAAAAGGTATCCGTATTCTTGATCTTTCGCGCCTTGCACCAGGACCATATCTTACCCAATTGCTTGCTGATCTGGGTGCAGAAGTGATCAAGGTCGAAACACCCACTGCTGGAGATTACGCCCGTCACGCGCCTGCCAGCATGGGTTGGGGAAAGACGTTCGAGATGATCAATCAGGGAAAGAAAAGTATCGCAATCAACTACCGCAATGCGCGCGGGCGCGAAGTCTTCCTGCGTCTTGTGGCCACAGCAGATGTGGTACTGGAGGGTTTTCGTCCAGGTACGGTAGAGCGGCTGAAGATTGATTATGAATCTTTGCGGGTCATCAAACCAGATATCATTTTTTGTGCGCTTTCTGGCTACGGACAGGACGGGCCCTATCGCAGTCGCGCTGGCCATGACCTAAACTACACGGCGATCAGTGGCGCGCTATCACTAAATGCGAATGCAGGCAAACCGCCTGTGCCTTACGGCTTGACGGTTGCCGATTTGAGTGGCGCCATGCTGGCTGGTTTTGCCATACTTAGCGCGCTGGTGGGACGGCAACGAAATGGTGAGGGGGCCTACCTGGACATGGCACTCTTCGATGGGATACTCTCATGGATGACGCCCCAGGCGGGCGCGGCATTTTTTAGCGGATTGCCAGTGGCAGGCGGCACATTGGCATTACACGGTGGGTTGGCTTGTTACAATATCTATGAAACGGCGGATGGGAAATATCTAACACTTGGCGCGCTTGAGCCAACTTTTTGGAGTGACTTTTGTAAAATCATCGGGCGAAACGATCTACTCTCACGACAGTTTGATCGCACTATTAAGGAAGATGTTGCAGTCATTTTCAAACAGCGTCCGCTCGCCGAATGGCTGGATGCCTTTTCTGCCACTGATGGCTGTGTGGAGCCAATACTTTCGTTTGAAGAAATGCTGTCGCATCCACAGGTCAGGGCTCGCGGCTTTGTGCGCGAAGAAAATGGTCAGCCAGTTGGGTTGAACACACCCTTTGTATTTGCGCGCGGCACACAACGATCTGTTCCAGGGTTGGGCGAGCATACTACTGCTATTTTGAAGGATATTCTCAGCGATCAGGAATTGGAAGAATTAACCAGCAAGGGAATTATTGGGGGTCCTGAAAGAAAACAAAAACGTCCCCTTTGACAGGAGACGTTCCATCGTCACGCCAACCAAAACCTTTACTGGCGCATGTGATGAAGCAGTGCATGCAAATTGCGCTGATGCAAATTCCTGGCGAGACCGCCAAGATACACCCGACTCTTTCCGCAAGATTCAACAGTGATATCTTCGAGCAACTCTTCTGCATTCTTCTTGCGGGCAATGGACTTTACAGACTTCCTGATCGCGTTCAGGTAATTCAAATTCTCCTTCACCGCCGCATCGATCTCACCGCGCAAGATAATATCGCCATGCCCCTGAACGATATTTTCGAGCCCCATGCGCCCAACCCGTTTAATGGACGCAATGTTCTCATCTATATCTCCATCTACAATATATGGAATCGGCATAAAAGAATCACCCGCAAATAGAATACGATCTTCTTCCACCAGCACGGATATCCCATCGTCGCTATGACCAAATGCAGAAGCAATGATCAAATTCTTCTTCCCCACGCGCAAGGTCAGGTCGCCATCCACAAACGTCATTTGTGGCGGGACGATCTTCACCTGGCGCAAAGCCGGGTTCTGTTTCTTCGCAGTTTCCAGCGATGGCTCACCACGTTCAACCAACAGATCGCGGCAACGCGCATGTGCAACCACTGTTGCTCCCGGAAAGAAACAATTGCCCCAGGCATGATCGGCATGATAATGCGTATTAATTACATACCGCACGGGCACACTCAATTCACGTTCAATGAACTCGCGGATTGCCAGCGTCTCATCGGGTAGAGCCAGTGTGTCGATCACCACCGCCCATTGCGGACCCGCAACCACCCCGGCAGTCACCTGGGCATATACTTCACTTTGAAACCAAAACACGTTTTCTGAAACTCGTTCTCTATGCATTCACAACCCTCGACTGATTTTTTTCTATTGATAGCACAAATCGAGGTGAAATGCAAGTTGACTATACAATTTTTCTGGCATTTTCGTAAGCACCCCTACAATCAACATGCTTGCCTGTGAGTTCCTGCCGTGATACACTGTACAAAATGACCAACAACCTGCTTCTCGTCACAGCAGACAGCCTGTTTGCCAAGCGATTGTCAGCCAGCCTCGAGCAGGAGGGCTATCGGCTTTACGTGGCAAAAGGCAAAGGTGAGGCAGTCGTTCGTGCAGACGAGCAAAACTGCTCCACCGCCTTTCTCGATCTGGACCTCAGCGAAAAATTCGTCTCGGAATTGGGACGTGCGCTTCGCACGCTCAACCCGACCATCAGGCTGATCCTGTTTTCTGACGATGATACGCCCCTCGCGCTGGATGAGATCCGTCCGTGGATGTTGGCACGCAAACCTGTTCGCACTCCGGAATTGTTAACCATGCTGAAAGACAACTCAACCCCAATGCCAAAACCCACCCGTGCCACCAATGAGTCACCAGCCATCCGTCTGTCAGAGCCAGAGACTCAGGAACTGCCATGGTTGCAGGATGTGACCAAAGCCGCGCAACATCTTACGCGCCTCACGCTTGAGTCTTCAGCCCAGGCGGCTTTGATCACTCGTAGAGATAACTTGTGGGCATATGCCGGTCAACTTTCGCAAAGCGCCGCGAAGGAACTGGCAGTTACAGTCACACGTCACTGGGATGGACAAAAGGGCAGCGATTTATTACGATTTGTACGACTCGAAGCCACCAAAGCTGAGCACATGTTGTACGCCACGCGGCTTGCGGATGAAGTTGTCCTTGCGCTTGTATTTGACGCTGAGACTCCTTTCAGCACCATCCGCATGCAGGCGGGTCAACTGGTGAATATGCTCTCCACGGCACCCGTGATCGAGGCCGCAGAAAAGCCTGTTGAAAAACAGAATCAACCTCAGGCTTCAAATGAAACGCCTACTCAGTATGTCGAAGATGATGAAAGCAATCCAGAACTTGAAATCCCGGATATCTCCAATATCATCTCTGATGTCCCGCCCCATACCCCAAGCCCTGATATGGCTCCAATGGGCAACAAAGATACATGGAGCACAAGTCCATCCAACTCACGCCCGCGTAAATATAGCCGCGAGAGTTCACCCGCGATGCGCGTGAACGACTTGCTGGTTTCGAATCAAACCAATGAACAGACTGTTGAACATGCGGTTCAAGATTTCGATGCAACCATGCCATCGAAATCACGCCAGCGACCTGCAACACCCGTCCGTCGACCCGCGGCTGGTGAATTGGATGAGACCCGCCCGCACTCGATCACCGAAGTGGCAGGCCGCGTGATGATGGAACCCATCTCACCCGGCTTATACAATTTGACGTATGCCTGTTTGCTGGTGCCGCGTTTCAGTTCCCATTATCTAACCGGCGACATTTCGGATCGTATGTCGGAATGGCTGCCGCAAATTTGCATCGCCTTCGGCTGGCGCCTGGAATATCTCGCAGTGCGTCCTGAGTATGTGCAATGGGTCTCGAATGTCCCGCCCTCCACATCGCCCGGATATCTCATGCGTATTATGCGTACGCAGACCTCCGAAAAGATCTTTGTTGAGTTTCCAAGGATGAAAAAGGAAAATCCATCAGGCGATTTCTGGGCACCGGGCTACCTCATCATGGGCGGCACACAACCCCACCCACCGCAATTGGTGAAGGATTACATCAAACAGACCCGCACACGTCAGGGCTATTCTCAACCGAGAAAATAATTTTGGAATGCAGGATTCAACCCCTGCATTTTTCTTTTACGAAGCTCACTCAAAATTGGAATTTGTGTTCTAAAAATCTTGACCGCAGAGTATAATCACTCTGCGTTTTGTTTTATCTACCTCAGTGGTGGAGCGCAAGCAGTCGAAACCACCAGCTAACTGAAGTACTCTTGTAACAAAGTTTCCTTGCTTAGTGGCGGTCTCGATACGGGCTATCGCCCTACTCGACCACCGAGGCAAAACAAAACATTCATCCTTTCACCTCCACCGATAACTGCTCCCTGATTACTGGAACCCACCATGCCCCCTACCCTCTATCTCATTGACGGTCACGCCCTCGCCTATCGCATGTACTTTGCCCTCACTGCCGTTGGCGGCAGTCAACGTTGGCAGACATCGAAAGGCGAACCTACGGCAGGGATTTACGGCTTCGCCCGCGAACTGCTCCGCATTCTTGAACAGGAAAAGCCCGAATATATGGCAGTCGCTTTTGATGTGGGTAAAACATTCCGCGACGAAATATTCCCCGAATACAAGGGCACGCGCGAAAAAATGCCTGACGACTTGCGTCCACAAATCCAACGGATTCGTCAAATGGTGGATGCCTTCAACATTCCGCGCCTTGAAATGGAAGGCTTCGAAGCCGATGATGTCCTTGGCTCTGTGGCGCGCATCGCCGCAGAACAGGGACTCGGCGTCAAGATCATCACCGGTGACCGCGACCTTTTGCAACTTGTCAACAAGCGCACAGTCGTGTATCTCGCGGGCGATGACCAGAATTATATTAAAGATGAAGATGTCGTCAAAAAGCTCGGCGTGCCTCCGAAGCAGGTTGTTGATTACAAAGCCCTCGTTGGCGACAAGTCCGATAACATCCCGGGCGTAGCAGGTGTTGGTGAAAAAACTGCGATCTCCTTACTGGAAAAATATAAAACGCTCGACGGCATCTATAAAAATATTGACGAGATCGAAAACCGCTGGAAAACAAAACTCGAAACCAACAAAGCGAATGCCTATCTCAGCCGCGATCTCGCGCAGATCAAAACTGACCTGGATATCAAACTGGATCTGGAACATGCCAGGGCGCATGACCTGAATATCCCTGCCATCGAAGCTTTCTTTAAAGAGTTAGAGTTCCGTACGCTTCTCAAAGCACTAGAAAAACTGACGGGGCTATCTCTATCCACTGAAACGCCTGTTTCCACATCATCTGCCCCAAAGCCGGGATCCTCCGGACAAATGTCCATGTTCGTGAACGAACCAAAAGTTGTTTACACGTCGAAGACAGAATCAAATATCAAAATTAACATCGTGGACTCGGATAAAAAGCTGGATGATCTCGTCAAAGCGTTGAACAAAGCCAGGATCATTTCATTTGACACAGAAACAACCTCCACTGAAGAAATGAAGGCGGATATCGTCGGCATCTCGCTGGCGATCAAGGAAGGTGAAGGCTACTACATTCCCATTGGTCATATTGCGGGGAACAATCTTCCGCTCAAACAAGTAATCACGGCCCTAAAAGAACCGATGACGAATCCAAAGATCGGCAAGGTCGCGCACAACGCCAAATACGATTACATTGTTCTGGCAAAGTTTGGGTTGAAGGTCTCGCCTCTCACCTTCGACACCATGCTGGCGGAATTCATTATTGACCCATCGTCGCGCCATCTTGGACTCAAGAATCTTGCGTTTGTAAAACTCGGCGAAGAGATGACCCACATCGAAGAGTTGATCGGCAAAGGCAAGAAGCAGATCAGCATGGCAGAGGTGGCAATTGAGTCTGTGGCACCGTACGCGATTGCCGACGCAGAGACAACCTTACGTCTCCTGCCCATCGCTGAAAAAGAACTCAAACGTGTGAACGGCGAAAAACTGCTCGCAGAAATTGACCTGCCTCTTACACCCGTCCTCGCAGATATGGAGATGGAAGGCATCCTGCTCGATTTGCCATTCTTCGAAAAGATGTCGAAAGAATTGGCAAAGCGTTTGGGCGAGATCGAAAAACAAGTCTTTGATTCGGTTGGTAAAGCATTTAATATTAATTCAACACAACAACTCTCAGACGTACTCTTCAAAACACTTGGTTTGGAGCCACCCGATAAAGGCAACAAAACCGCCAGCGGACATTACTCCACCGCGGCGGGCGTGCTCGATGAATTAAGCGGTAAACATCCCGTTGTGGATCTGGTGTTGGAAAACCGGGAGCTATCGAAGTTAAAATCCACCTACGTGGATGCGCTGCCTCCCGCCGTCGATTCAAATGGACGCGTACATACATCCTACAGCCAGATCGGTGCGGTAACGGGGCGCCTGTCATCGAACAACCCGAACTTGCAGAACATTCCGATCCGCACCGAAACAGGACGAAAAGTCCGCAATGGATTCATTGCGAGCAAAGGACACGTTTTACTCTCAGTGGATTACTCACAGATCGAGTTACGCATCGTGGCGCACATGGCTCAGGATGAGGGTATGTTGGCGGCATTCCGCGCGGATGAAGATATCCACTCTACGACAGCCGGAGCAATTTACGGCATAGTTCCTGAAGCGGTAACGAAAGAGATGCGTCGTCACGCCAAGGCGATCAACTTCGGTCTGATCTATGGCATGTCTGCCTTTGGTCTCACACGGTCCACAGATTTGACTCTGGCTGAAGCAGAGACCTTCGTCAAGACTTATTTCGAAAAATTCCCCGGCATCAAAAAATATCTCGATGGCATCAAAAAGCAAGCCGCAAGTCAGGGCTATGTCGAAACATTGTTGGGACGCAAACGTTACTTCCCCGCATTACAAAGCAAACAAAACGTGCAGATCAAAAACCGCGAGGAACGCGAAGCCATCAACGCACCCATCCAAGGCACCGCTGCAGACATTATGAAGCTTGCCATGTTGAAGATCCCAGGCGCTTTGGCGAAGACGGGTCTGAAAGCCAGGATGCTCCTGCAAGTACATGATGAACTCGTGTTGGAGTGTCCGAAAAACGAAATGAAAGAAACCGCCCGCGTTGTGCAAGAGACAATGGCAAACGCATATAAGCTGGATATCCCCCTCTCCACCGAAGCACGCTATGGTGAGAATTGGGGCGAGATGAAAACGATATAAAGAAGTACGCAGTGGGCACCAAGGTCTAAGGCTTAATCCCTTTGTGTACTTTGTCCCGCTCGCATCATTCAAATCTATCAGCGCAGCGAGCGGGACTATGTCCTTCGTGTTTGAAAAATCAGACAATTGTAAGGGTGGCATTTTGAATGCCTACGGTATAATTGCACCCATGCCCGGACGAGAAGACATTTTCCAAAAAGCAATGAATGAAGGCCACTCAGCCGCCTGGGACCAGGAATGGAACAAGGCGGCAGCGGCTTATCGATCAGCCCTGCAAGAAATGCCCGATCACCCCAAAGCGCTCAACAGCCTGGGGCTGGCATTATTTCAACAGGGGAATTACGAAGAGGCACTGCATATCTATAATCGCGTAGTGCATATCACCCCGCAGGACCCGGCCCCCACGGAAAAACTCGCGCAATTGCTAGAACGCACGGGTCATCTCAAGGAAGCCATCGAAACCGCCTTCAAAGCCGCGGACCTATTCCTCAACCAGCGGGATGTGGATAAAGCCATCGAGAACTGGGTACGCGTCACCTCACTCGAACCTGAACATGTCCTCGCCCATTCACGCCTTGCGCTCGCACATGAACGTCTCGATCATAAGCCGCAAGCCGTCGCCGAATATATCGCCATCGCGAGCCTTGTTCAACGCACCGGCAATGCAGAAAAAACAACCGAGCTGGTCAACAAGGCATTACAGATCATGCCTGATAGCGCCGAAGCCAGACAGGCACAGACTCTTCTGCGCTCGGGTCAACTCCTCCCCAAGCCATTAAGACCCAAAGGAGGGACAGGTCCCATTGCGATGGCCCAGGTCAAACAATTGGATCAGCCGAAGAAACAAACCGATTCAGGGCTGGACCCGATTGCTGAAGCGCGCCAAAAAGCCTTAACCCGGCTGGCAGAGATCCTCTTCGAGTACACCACCGACGATGGCGCGGCAGTCCAGGCGCGGCGCGGATTACAAGCCCTCATGCGCGGTACCGGACAAATATCCCTGCAATCGAATGAACAGTCCATAGTCGTCTTACATCTTGGGCAGGCAATCGACTCCCAAAGCAAAGGTAAAGACGCCCACGCCGCCGAAGAACTTGAACACGCGCTCGAAGCGGGTTTCAATCATCCTGCACTTTATTTCGATCTCGGTCTACTGCGCTCCACCGGAGACCGCGCCGAGACTTCGCTCCGGCACCTCGCACATGCTGTCAAACACAACGACTTCAACCTCGCCGCCCGTTTGCTGATGGGACAGATCAATCAAAAAATGGGACGCATGCAAGCTGCTTCCATTGAATTCCTTGAAGCGCTCAAGCTCGCCGACTCAGCCATCGTACCTGCCGAGCATTCAGATGAAATCCGTCAAATGTACGAGCCGTTTATTGAAGCCCAGGCCAATCAGACGGATGAGGTTGCGCTCAAACGTTTGTGTGACAACGTCAACGAACTAATTATGCGCAAGAACTGGCGCGATCAACTGCATAAGACCCGCGAGCAAATGCCAAAACAACAGGACAGCGACACACTCATGCCGCTCGCCGAAGTGATCTTGCAGGCTCAATCCAGCCATGTGCTTGAATCCATTAACCTGATCCATCAACTGGCGCGCGCCGGTAAACTGCGCTCCGCCATGGACGAAGCCTTCCACGCGATTGCATCCGCCCCAACTTACCTGCCGCTCCACACCCTGATGGGTGATCTGCTCGTGCGCGAAAATCACACGCAGGAGGCCATTGCAAAATATACTGCGGTGGCAACCGCCTACAGCGTGCGCGGCGAATCAGCGCAAGCCGCCAAGATGCTAAAGCGCGTCGTCCAACTTGCCCCCATGGATATGAGTGTCCGTACAAAATTAATAGATCAACTCGTAGCCCGCGGACAGATCGATGACGCCATCCGTGAATATCTCGAATTGGCTGATATTTATTATCGGCTGGCCGAACTCGATATGGCGCGCAAAACTTTCACCACGGCATTGCGCGTCGTGCAACAATCCAATGCCGACCGCAAGTGGAACGTGGACATCCTGCGCCGCATGGCAGATATTGACATGCAGAGATTGGACTGGAAACAAGCTGTCCGCATTTATGAACAGATCCGCACCCTGCATCCCGAAGATGATAGCACGCGCAAGAACCTCATCGACCTAAGTTTGAAAATGGGACAGCCCGCACAAGCCAGCGCTGAACTCGAAAGTTATCTTTCCTATTTACAATCCACCAATCACAGCGCGCAGGGTGTGCCATTCATCGAAGATCTGCTCGTCGAACGTCCCGATGACTCGACCCTGCGGCGTGCACTGGCGCAAGCCTATCAACATGCCGGACGCATGGAAGATGCGATCACGCAACTTGAGTCGATCGCCGAGTCGCTGCTTGATCTGGGAAAGAAAGAAGAAGCCATGGTCATCGTCAACCAGATCCTGTTGATGAACCCGCCGAACTCGGAACAATATCGCCAGCTCCTCATACAGTTACAACAAGGATAATCAGACTCAATCCCGTCACATACTGACGGGATTTTTTTACGCCTCACTCTTAACCGGTAATTGATTCTGCTTAATCAGCCTCTTACACGCTGATGCTATAATTCTGGTCTGCTCTATCGGGGTCTGAGACCCCGATAGAGCGAGTTCAGGTCCGGGAGGGCATACATGCCACAAACACAAAATCAAGCCGTGATGACTGTAGTCCCGAATGCTCGTGTCGGGAAATGGATTAATTTCTTTTCCTTCATCGTGGCTTTCCTCATCGTCTTCGGGGGCTTCGTACGACTTACACGTTCCGGTCTATCCATCGTCGAATGGAATCCCATCAGCGGATCCGTCCCCCCCATTGGCGAACAAGCCTGGCAGGATGAATTTGTCAAATATCAGCAAACACCAGAATACCTCAAGATCAATTCAAACATGACTCTGGAAGAGTATAAATACATCTTCTACATCGAATGGATTCATCGTTTCATCGCCCGCTTTGCAGGGCTGGTCTACGCCATCCCGGTTTTCTATTTCCTCTTCACAAAGAAAATCCCTTTCAAGGAATTCGGCATTTACTTCGTCATGGGCATACTCTTCATCGCGCAAGCCGTCGCAGGCTGGGTGATGGTCGCCAGCGGACTTGTTGACCGCCCTTCCGTCAGCCACTTCAACCTGACGATTCACCTGCTCCTCGCCCTCACCCTTTTCGGCCTCGCGCAATGGACCGCGCTCGGTCACAAATACGGCTTCTCAACAAAAAAAGCGAAATGGTCAACACCATCCAAGCTGACCGTCTTATTTCTTGGACTTCTCTTGATCCAAATTTCCTATGGCGGATTCACAGCAGGACTCAAAGCCGGTCACGTTTCAGATACCTGGCCGCTTATGCTTGGTAAACTCATTCCATCAAATCTATTTAGTTCCATCATTAACATCATTGAGAATCCATTTACCATCGTCTTCATCCATCGCTGGTTTGCGTTTGTGGTATTAGCCGCGGTCATATATATCTACTTTGTGGTACGCAAAAACAATTACCCAAGCGATCTTGTCAAAGGCATGCAATGGTTGATCGCGGCGGTTTCACTACAGATCATATTAGGCATCCTCACCATATTATCGTATGTCAATATCGTAGTTGCCCTCCTGCACCAGGGCGGAGCCATCGCCTTGTTCGCACTGGCAATTTATTTCATCCATCGTTTCAGAGCATTGGATGCTAAGAGTTAATCACGAAAATACTTGGAACAAAAAGTAAACGCGGCTGAGCAGACAAACTCAACCTTGTCTTTGTTGGTGGGGTTGGGTTGATTTATTGTATATCAAGCATCATGTAACTGAATGAGACAAACAAAAACTTCGTAACGGAGGTTGTCCACGAAGTTTTTGTTTTTTTATTTAGGTTGGTTCCTGCCTCTTAAGAATTCAAATGCTTAGCGAAGATCATCGATGCCAGTTGCGATACTGTCGCATAACAGCTTATGGCTGCCAGATGGATATTTCATCATCTGCTGGGTTGTCCGTCAGGCGCATCTGGCCGCTGCCGTCGGCATTCATGAAATAGATTTCAGCGTTACCGTCGCGCTCAGAACTGAAAGTTATTTGCGTTCCATCTGGCGACCAGCTTGGGTACCAATCATTCGCACTATTGTTGGTCAGGTTGGTTTGGCCGCTCCCATCTGCATTCATGACGTAGATCTCATAATTACCGTCACTATTAGAGCCGAAGGCGATTTTCGTCCCATCTGGCGACCAGGTCGGAAAAGCATCACCTACTCCTACATCCGTCAGGCAGATTACACCGCCGCTGACCTCTTGCTTGATGCTCGGACTTACTTTTTCGGAGGAGTATCTCCGTGCATCTCTTATTGGCCGAACCATTCACTGAGCTGGTAGGTGGTGAAGTTCACAGGTATGCTGGTTCGCTCACTCTCAAAGTACGTTGCCAGGCCAGCCTGTGGGTCAATAAGCGTGCGTTCACTCAGTTGGTAAATGGCAAGACCTGCATTCGGATCGACAAGTGTTCGCTCACTTCGGTGATACACCTCCAGGCCGCTCATATCCGTCACAGGGATGGCAACCGACGACCACTCACTGCGATGATAGGCTGCTAAAGCATCCTCAAGGCTGGCTCTCAAGGGAACATAGGTCCACTCGCTCTGGCGATATTGAGGGAAGGCATCAGCAGAAAGCGGCTTGATAGCGGAATCGCCTTTATTCTCAGCGAGGCTCTGTTGATTGTTTGCAGTTCTGCTGGTAGGCGCTGTCGCAGACGCGATTATTGCGAAAGTGACGATGAGCATAACGCCCAGAACAGCAACAAGCAAGAAATTGATATTGCGGTTTTTCGTTGTAATAAACATTTTGGTCTCCTTGTTGATCGGGGTTTGAGTTGGTTGGGTCCGATCTTTTCGTATCATAGTTCCTCACGCCTCAAAATATGCGACATTTCTTACCACAAACATGACATTTCTTGCCAAACTGGCAATTTGGGTAAATCAACATTTGAAATCATCTAATAAGTCTTACAATAAAACAAGATGTAAAACCTGCTTTATCAATGTCACCTGGAGAAACATGCCCACCCAATCTTTATCTCCCGAATCGTTTCAAACCTTTGGCAATCTGCTCAAATATCTCCGCCGCCGCGAACGCCTCACCCAGCTCGAGCTTTCCATCACTGTTGGTTACAGCGAAGCGCAGATCAGCCGCCTTGAACAAAACCAGCGCCTGCCCGATCTTGCCGCGCTCAAAGCGCTCTTCATCCCAGCCTTGCATATTGAAGATGAATCTGAAATTACCGCGCGCTTGATCGAATTGGCTCGGTCCGCGCGGCAGGAGGACGCGCCCGCTCCGGGTGTTGCACCGTATAAAGGACTGCTATTTTTCAATGAGGCAGATGCAGATTTGTTCTTCGGACGTGAAAAACTCACTGCTCATCTCGCCGACCGTGTAAGTGATCTCGCTATGGACGGATCCACGCGCTTCCTGGCGGTTGTTGGCGCATCCGGCAGCGGCAAATCATCCCTCGTGCGCGCAGGACTAGCCGTCGCACTCAAGCGCGCGGGCTGGGAGACGCGCGTGTTCATGCCCACTGCCTATCCCTTGAGAATGTTGGAAGCGAATCTCAACCCAGCGCGCACAAAAAGCGCAGAGCGTGTCCTTGTCCTTGTGGATCAATTTGAAGAAGTATTCACATTGTGCCGCGATGAAATGGAACGGATCGCCTTTATTAAAAAACTACTCTTAGCTGCTCAAGATAAATCGAAAAAAACTACTGTCGTCATTGCCCTGCGCGCCGACTTTTACTCTCACTGCGCGCAGTATCCGCTTTTGCGTGAGGCAGTTGCCGCACAGCAGGAATACATCGGGCAGATGACGTTCGAAGAACTGCACCGCGCCATCGAAGAACCTGCCCGACGCAGTGGCTGGGAATTTGAGCCTGGGCTCGTTGAGGCTTTGTTGCAGGACATCGTCACACACGGATCACACGAACCGGAACCCGGCGCCTTGCCATTGTTATCACATGCCTTGCTTGCCACCTGGGAACGTCGGCGCGGACGCATGTTTACTCTGGATGGTTATCATGCCTCAGGCGGAGTGCGCGGGGCGATTGCAGAGACTGCCGAGAGCGTTTTCACCGACCAACTGAATCAAACACAACAGGAAATTGCGCGCGATGTCTTTTTGCGTCTCACTGAGTTGGGCGAAGGTACGGAGGATACGCGTCGGCGCGCGGCGTTAAACGAATTGGTACGGCAATCTGCCGAAGCGACCCAATTGAGAGCCGTGCTGAACACACTTGCAGAGGCGCGCTTGATTACATTAAACGAGGACAGCGCCGAGGTCGCGCACGAAGCGTTGATCCGCGAATGGCAGAGACTGCACGAGTGGCTGACCCAAGACCGAGAAGGTCTGCTCTTGCATCGTCATCTCACGGAGTCTGCGCATGAATGGGAAGCGCGCGGGCGCGATCCGGCCGAGTTGTATCGCGGCGCGCGTCTGGCGCAAACGCGTGAGTGGGCTTCGGCGAATGAGGAAAGATTGAACGCAGTCGAACGCGACTTTGTCGCGGCGTCCATCGAGCAGGAACAACATGACGCGTTGGAGCGTGAAGCACAGCGCCAGCGCGAGCTCGAAGCCGCAAGAGAACTGGCAGGGACTCAACGTCAATCCGCCGCACGTTTGCGGATACGCAATCGCGTCATCACAACCGTGGCAAGTATCGCGGTCATTCTGGCGATGGTGGCGGGAATGTTCGGCTTACGAGCAGAAAATGAAAAACAACTCGCCACCTCGCGCGAATTGGCCGCGGCGGCCATCAGCAATCTCGATGACGATCCCGAACGAAGCCTCCTGCTCGCTTTACAGGCTGAATCAACCGCCCATACCATAGAGGCTGAAAACGCCCTGCATCGTTCCATCCTTGCCTCACGGACTGTGCTTCTCCTTCATCATGATGCTCAAGTTTGGAGCGTCACCTATAGCCCGGA
>Ga0180069_1000032_pt1 | contig 33475 bp, 29 predicted proteins | sample EasRivERM_16_10D_2_FD_121793 | JGI IMG/M metagenome (GOLD analysis project Ga0180069, IMG submission 121793) | Soil microbial communities from meander-bound floodplain in the East River, Colorado, USA - East River metaG ERMLT231B'_16_10D | ecosystem: Environmental > Terrestrial > Soil >...
GCGAGCTGGCCAGCGCGGAGCGGGTGCGCCCGCCGACGATGACGCGACTGGTTCAGGCGATGGAACGGGAGGGATTGGTGACCCGGACCGCGCACCCGGAAGACGGCCGCGTCGTCAGGATCCACGCGACCAAGGCCGGCGAGCGGGTGCAGGGTATCAAGAAGCAGGAAACCCCCGAGCTGATCCGGATTTATGATACCGCCGGCATGCCGCCGGTGTTACGCACCATCTACAAGGACCAGGTCCAGAGCATCACCCCGGTCGCCACCTCTCCCATGCCGGCCGACTTCGGCCGCACCCTCACCGAGCAACAGTTGCGCAACCTGGTGACTTTTCTGCGAGGATCCCCGCCCTAACGTGGCGCACGCTCTCAGCGTGCCGCGTCGGCACTCCTGCCGACGCTTGGGTGAGGGTCGAGATGAGTCTCGGCCCGGCAGGCTAAAGCCTGCGCCACGTCGGGTGCCTAACTATTTCATGCCAGGCCCCGGTCTCTCAGCCCGCCTGCTTCTCGGCCAGCGGTCCGATCACCGGCAGTACCAGCTTGCTGCCGTTGAACGTCTTTACCATCAGGATCACCCACACCAGAAGGAAGCCAATCCAGACCACAAACGACAGCAGGCCGATTACCACCGATCCGATCACCGGCACCACCATCCCGATGGCCATCGAGACGATCCCCAGCACGATCAGCAGAACGATCCAGGCGACGTTCAGGAAGATGGACTGGAAGGCATGAAAACGCACCTCCCGCTTCTTGTTGTAGGGTTCGAGCACCAGAAACAGAATTCCCGTGATCACACCGACGAGGTAGCACAAGGCCCCGGCGACGTTATCGGTCATACCGCCGGCCGCCGTTCCCGCCGGAGCCGCGCCACCGCCACCACCCGCAGGACCACCGCCCAGCGGCTTCCCGCAAGACGGACAGAAGGCCCCCTCCCCCGACGCACCGCAATGCACACAAAACGCCATGATCCCTCCTCCGGCCGGCCCTTAACACCTTGCACCTGGCGCCTGGCACCTGCCCTTTATATCACATCCGACCCCCGACCCCCGCGTGGTATTCTGCAAGGTCTATGGTTCGCAACATGCCTCGCAACACCCGACGCCGCTTTCTCCAGACGGCCGCCACCGCCCCGGCCGTAGTCCTGGCGAGCCCCGGTTCGTCACCGGCCTTCCAGCTTTCGGTCATGCTCTGGACCCTCAAGGGTTCCTTCGACCGGCGCCTCGAAGCCGCTGCCCAAGCCGGCCTTCCCTCGGTCCAACTCGTAGCCGAGTACGTGGATTGGGACGATGCCGAATACCGCCGCGTGAGGCAGCTCGGCCGGTCGCTGAAAATCGGCTGCGACGCTCTGCTGGGCCAGCCGGACTGGCGCAAGCGTCCGGTCACCCTGGTCGACCCCGCCCACCGCGACGGCTTCCTGGCCGATCTGCGGCGCGCCCTGGCCGCTGCCCGGAAGCTCGACTGTCCCCGTATCATCCTGATGAGCGGCGACGAGCGCCCTGGCGTCCCGCGTCCCGTGCAGTACTCCAGCCTGATCGAGGGCCTGAAGCGGGGCGGGGAACTGGCCGCCAAAGAAAAAGTCACCCTCATCCTGGAGCCCCTCAACTCGCTGGTGAACCACCCCGGATACTTTCTGAGTTCCGGCGTGGAAGGCCTGGAAGCCATCAAACAAGTCGATAATCCCCACGTGAAGCTGTTGTTCGATATCTATCACCAGCAGGTCCAGGAAGGCAATATCATCGAAACGTTCACCGGAAATATCCAGCACATCGCCGTATTCCACGTGGCCGACTGCCCCGGCCGCCACGACCCCGGTACCGGTGAGCTGCACTATGCCAATATCTACCGAGCCATCGCCAAAGCCGGCTTCCAGGGCCACGTCGCCCTGGAGTACCTGCCTCTGGGCGAGCAGGTGGCCAGCCTCACCCAGGCCGTGGCGGACCTGCGCAAGGCCGTCGCCTAACGTGGCGCACGCTCTCAGCGTGCCGCGTCGGCACGCCTGCCGACGCCTGGGGGTGGGCCGAGACGAGTCTAGTCTAGTCTCGACCCTTGTTCCGTGGACGAGCGGGCGCCGAGACGAGTCTCGGCGCTGCACGCAAGAGTGCGTGCGCCACGTTCACAGGCGTCACCGCATTCTGCGAGGCTCATTAGAAGCTCAGCCGGACGTTCAACTGGACGACTCTCGCTCCGCGAGTGGAGGTGAACGTGCCAAACCGGGCGTTGTTCACGTCGCTGGAGAAGCCGCTGAGGTTGGTGTGATTGAAGAAATTGAACATGTCCCCGCGGAGCGCGATCTTGTACCGTTCGCGCAGCGAGAAGTCCTTTCCGAGGGAAAAGTCCACATTCCACAGACCGGGGCCACGAACGGCTCCATTGCCAACATTGCCGGGCCGAATCGAAGCGCCGGAGCGGGAACTGACAGTGACCGGAGCGAAGGCGCTCTTGTTCAGGTATTGCAACGTCTCCCTGTAGTTGTCGTTGATCGCCTTCCCACCGACATAGTCGCCGCGGCTGCCCTCAATCGAAGAAGACCCCTGGCTGATGGTCAGGGGTTCCCCCGTACTGGCTCGGAATATCCCGGAGACCTGCCATCCGCCCAGAATCTGCCGCACGGCAGCTCTGTCGACGCGGGACAATCGCGGCAGCTCATACACCCACTCCCCGGCGAAGTAGTGCGTGATGTCCCCCGTGGACGGCCCTCGATCGGCGAGCGGATTGAAGAAGTCCTGGATGCGGATCGCAGCGTCACCCTGGTAGTAGGATCCGATGTCTCCACCCGCGGTGGAGAGCGCCTTGGCCCAGGTATAGTGGGCGCTGCCAGACAAGTTCCGGGAATAGCGCTTGCGCAACGAAGTCTGCCAGGAGGCATAGACGGTGTTTTGTGAATTGTCTACATAATACCCCTGTGATATCCCGGCGTTAGGCCGGATGCCGGTCACGCGATCCACGCCGTTGAAGATCCGATGCATGGGAAACTTAACGCCCCGGTTGCCAACAAACGCCGTCTCCAGCACCAACGATGAGGTGATGGCGCGCTGCACCCCCAGGGTCAGGTTCATGGTATAGGGGGCCTGGATGTGGGGATCCAGAACCTCAAATACATTAACCTGACCGGACGCTTCCACGACCTTGCGGGCATCGTCATTGAACACCGGCCAGATCAATCCTTTCTGGTTGGCGTCTTGTTTCCCGAACGCGGTGCGGAACGGCACCGTCTTGGTCCCCGCGGCCACCCTGGCGAGGGCCGGCATGAAGGGGCTGAACATCACGCTGAAGCCTCCACGGATCACCGTCTTGGCCTGGCCATCGGGGTTGTAGCTGAAGCCCAGCCGTGGTCCCAGGTTGACCCCACCGTCATTGTGGTAGGGATCGTTGGGGTCGCGGTAGGGGCCGAAGTGGAACTGGCTGTCGAGCAGCCCATCCAGGTTGTAGAAGGCAGCCGGACCCGCAGTCTTCGGCCAGATGACGACCTTGGAGAAGAAGTCGTACCGGATACCGAGGTTGAGCACCAGCTTGGAATTGACCCGCCAGTCATCCTGGAGGAAGAACCCGAACTGATAGGTACGCGAAGCATTTGGATTTCTTCCGAAGGTGGCGGTAACACTGTTGGGGATGTTGGCCAGCAGATCCGCTTTGTTGCTGTAAGCGACGTTGACGTTTTGGACGTTGGTGCGCCCGCCGCCCTCGCGCATATACTTGCCGCCGAACTTGAAGGAGTGCTGTCCGACGTGGCGGGCGTACTTCTCTTCGATACTCCAGGTGGGTCCGTCGAGAGACCAGAATTCGCTGTCCGGACCGCTAAAGAGTCCGGAAGCATTGAGCAGCGGAATGCGGCGCCCGCCGAAGTATTGTTCCGTCGCGCCGGGTACGACGTTGTTGATGAAGAAGTCCACCCTCTTCATGTCGTTCAGGTTGTACCCGAAGCGGGTTTCCGAGCTCCAACTGGCGCCGCCGGTGATGTAGGTGGCGGTTCCGCGTTCTTGCCATCCAAAGAAGTCCCGGTCATTGGCGCCGTTTACGAAGAGCCGGGGCACCAGTTGATACGGCCGGCCGCGCGTGTAAGTCAGAGCCAGGTTGCTGGCGTCGGTTAGCCGGAAGTCGGCCTTTACGACCCCGTGGTTGTCGTGAGCACGGGTCGAGCCGGCGCTCAGGAAGACCCCTATGTCCGCGTTGGCGGCAAAGGGCTGGTTCGGCTCGGGCATCACATCCAGGACGAGCTTATAGGCCGGCACCGCCGCCAGCATTTCGCTGCGTAATTTCGGCGTGGGCACGTTCCCGGTCACTTGCTGGAAGGCGGACTGGCGATAGCCTTCATACGTGCTGAAGACGAAGACTCTGTTGCGCTTGATCGGGCCCCCCAGCGAGCCTCCGAACTGATTGAAGGTCAGCGGGGTTCTTCTGGCCAGGAACTGGTTGCGGGCGTTCAGTTCTTCCGCTTGAAAGTTCTCGAACAGGCTGCCGTGCCATTCATTCGTGCCGGAGCGGCTGATCAGGTTCACGCTGCCCGCGGCCGTGAGCCCATACTCGGCCGGGATGGCGCCCTTGATGGTTTGTACCTCTTGGATCGCCTCGATGCTGATCGTGTCGATGAAGTTGAAGGCGCCGTACATGGATGCCGAGCGGCCCTCCGGATCGGCGTTGGCGTCGGTTCCATCGACCGTGATCAGACCGCCGGACCTTCCGAGTCCATTGAGCCGCGTGGCGCCGCTGGCCTGGGTTACCCCGGTGCCAATCTGAAGGATGCTGGAGTAGTTGCGCCGGGACAGGGGCAACTGCGTGACGTCCTGCCGCGAAAAGCTCTCCAGTTGCTCGCTGGAAACCGTATTTACCAAGGCTGCGGCGCCCTCGACGACTATGGTTTCTGAAACCGCCCCGAGCTCCAGGACGAATTTCTGCCGGACATTCTGAGCCGCAGCCAGCTCGAGGCCGGTGGCTTGATAGCTCTTGAAGCCGACGGCTTCGAGACGCAAGTTATAGCGGCCCACGTGCAGGAAGCTGAAGACGAATTCGCCCGCCGCATCGGTGTTCTTTGTGGCCGCCGCGCCGGTTCCCTCATGCGTTACGGTTACCACAGCTCCGGGAATCAGGGCCCCGGAAGGATCGCTCACGATCCCGTAAAGAGTCGCCGTGGTCACTTGGGCCTCCACAGTTCCAAACGCCATCGTGATGAGCACCACAGCCGGCCAGAGGCCTTCTCTTCTCATACGCATGCTTCCTCCTATCACACTCAATCCAGGGCGAAAGTAATTAGTACGTCTCCGACCGGCATAGACACGTGTTGCTTGCCGTTGCTCAAGAAACTGATCGGACTGGAATAGACCTTGTCGTTGCCCGGGAAACGCCACAGACGCTGGCCGGTGCGCGCATCCAGGGCGAAAACGTTGCCCTCGAAGGTTCCGCCGAACACCAGATTGCCCGCGGTGGCCATCACGCCCGACCAGGGAGGCGTCAGCACCCGGTGCTCCCACCGGACCTCGCCCGTGGCGGGGTCGATAGCAACAACCTTCCCCCAACTCTCCTCCGGAGCAAACCGGGGCCGCGGAAAACGACGAAACGCGCCGAAACCGCCGCCGCCTTCGCCCGCCGCCGTCGTCGGATGGCGGACGTCCGTCTTGGTAAACACGCGGCGCTCCTCCCGTGCTGAGACATAGAGCAGCCTGGTGAGGGGGCTATAACTGTGCGACATCCAATTGGCCGCGCCATCCGTCCCTGGCCAGACGCTATCGATGCCTTCGAGCGTCGGCTCGTGGCCGGGGATAACGATGGGGCGTCCTTGGTCGTCGAACTCCTTTACCCAGGTCTGCTTCACGAACGCTTTGGCCAGCAGAAACTCGCCATTGCTCCGGTCCAGCACGTAAAAGAAGCCGTTCCGGTTAGGCCACAGCATCAGCTTTCGCTGCCGGCCCCGAAACTCCGCGTCCAGCAGCACCGGGATCTGGGTGGAATCCCAGTCGTGCAAATCGTGCGGAGTAAACTGATAATACCATCGTAGTTTCCCGCTATCCGCATCCAGGGCCAGCACCGAGCAGGAGTAGAGGTTATCGCCGGCGCGGAAGTCTCCGTTGTAGTCCGGCCAGGGATTGCTCGTACCCCAGTACACGAGATTCAGCTCCGGATCATACGAACCGTTGTTCCAGGTGGAAGCTCCTCCCGTCTTCCACGAATCCCCGGCCCAGGTGCCGAAATTCGGCTCCCCCGGCTGGGGAATGGTATTGAAACGCCACAGGTGTTTTCCCGTGGCTGTATCATACGCGTCGAGGAACCCGCTCACGCCGCGCTCGCCGCCGGCCATGCCGACAATGAGTTTGTCCTTCACCACCAGCGGGGCTCCGGAGGCGGCGTAACCCCCGGCGGCGGTGTGGTCGAACATCTTGGTCTTCCACAGCTCCCGCCCGCTCTTGGCGTCCACGGCCAGAATGTGCATGTCCAGGGTGTTCATGAACAGGCGGTTTCCCAGGAGGGCCAACCCCCGATTCACCTTCCCGCAGCAGTTAAAGGTCCGGGGCGGGTTCCGATGGCTGTAGGTCCACAGGACTCGCCCGGTCTCGGCATCCAGCGCAAAGATGTCATTCTCGGGCCGGGTCAGATACATGATCCCGTCCACCACTAGCGGCGTGGTCTCAAACTTCTCCGGGTGCCGTCCCTGGAAAATCCACTTGACCCGCAGCCGTTCCACGTTCCCGGTGTGGATCTGATCCAGCCGGCTGTACCGCCACCCGTTGTAGGTGTTCGAATACATCAGCCAGTTGCCCGGCTCTCGATCGGCCTGCAGCAGCCGTTCGTAGGTAATCGGCAGCCCCTGCCCCTGGAGCGACCACGCTGCAGCCGCGGCCAGGATTGTCGATACTGGATGTGCTTTCATCGCGCTCTCTTTGGCAGTGCCACTATCTTAACTCTTCTCGTGCCAGTCACGGCCTTCTCAAATAATCCTGTCCACGCTAAGGGTGGGAACGAGCGAGGGTTAGCCTATTCGCCGCCGGCGTGCACGCGGCTAACGCTGGACACGCCCCGTAAAATGGTTACAGAGGGGTCTTGGGGCATGGAACGAGAATTTCATCCGGTGACGGAGCTGTTTCCACTCCTGCACGGGGCAGCGTTGGAGGAGTTGGGCGCCGAGATCGGCTCGGTGCCGCTATTCCCGATCGTTGCCTGTCACGATGCGACGTCTCCTTGCTGAGCCTTGCGGACGTCAATGGCGTGGTCGCGGAGGAAGGCGTCGGAGAAGCGGGGGCCGAGGCCGGGGGATTCGGAGGGGAGAAAGTAGGCCCGGCTGTCGTGCCAGGATCCGAAAAGCTGGCGGTTGAGGCCGGGGTTGGTGTTGCCTTCTTCGAGGATAAGGAAGTTGGATAGGGCGGCCGAAAGATGCAGGTGGGCAGCCAGGCAGACGGGGCCGTTGGGATTGTGGGGGGCGACGGGGATGAAGTGGTTTTCGGCCAGGGCGGCGAGCTTGCGGAATTCGGTGATGCCGCCGGCGCGGGCTACGTCGGGCTGGTAGATACGAAAAGCCTGGCGCTCGATGTACTCGCGGGTCTGCAGGCGGCTCTTGAGGCGCTCGCCGGCGGCGATGGGGATGGAGGTCGCCCGCTGCACTTCGAGCATGGCGTCGACGTTCTCCGGCGGGACGGGCTCCTCGAAAAACATGGGATTGTAGGGCTCGATGGCCTTGGCGATGCGGACGGCGGAGGCGGTGTTGAATTTGGCGTGGGCCTCCACGCAGATCTCGAACTGGGGGCCGCCCTCGCGGATGCCGCGAACCATTTCGGCGACCTCCTGGATGGTCTTCAGGGTGGCCTGGCTGTAGAGGGGCACGTTGACCTTCTGGGCGACGATGTCCCAGAGGGCGATGTCGATGGCCGAGATGGCCGATTGCACCGCCGAGCCGTGCATCGCGTTGCGGCCGCGGTAGAGGGTGTGCCAGATCTTCTCGATGTCCCAGGCGCTTTGGCCGACCACGTAGGGCTTGATCATCTCGATTTCGGTGGCGATGGTGGCGACCTTGGGGAAGTTGGTGCCTTCGCCCCAGCCGGTGATGCCGTCGGCAGTCTGAATACGACAGAACAGGTAGTAGTTGCCCCGGAGCTTGCCGTCGGGTCCGCGGTGTACTTGCATGATGTAGGGCTCGACCTTGACGATTTTGAGGGGGCTGGGGTCGGCGGGGCGGGTCTGGGCGAGGATGGAGTTGGTGGAGAGGCCGGTCCAGGCGGAGACGGCGCTGAGTCCCGGACCGACGCGGACGCCCGAGCCGAGGAGGCCGGCGGCGACGGTCTGGAGGAAGTGGCGGCGGGGGTGCGGGGTGGTCATGGGGGATACGATACACCGGCTGGAGGGTGGAGGTAAAGAATATGGTAATATGGTAGGAGTATGGCAACGGTGAAAGTGACGTTTACACTGGACGCCGCCACCATTGGGCGGTTGCGGGAGGCGGCCCAGCGCCTGGCGAAGCCGCAGAGCCAAGTGGTGCGGGAGGCTATCCAGGACTTCCACGAGAGGATCGGCCGGCTCAGCGAGCGGGAGCGACTACACCTGCTGCAGGTCTTTGACGAGATGGTGCCGCGCATCCCCGCGAGGCCCCAGAGGGAAGTGGAGAAGGAGCTGCGGGCGATCCGGCAGGCGCGCCGGGCGGGGGGCAGGAGGTCGGCGAGGTCCCGTTGATTATCCTGGACACCTCGGTGATCATCGATAGCCTGACCGGCCCGAAGCGGTCAGCGGGGGTGCTGCGGCGGTGGATTGCGGGGGGCGAGCGCCTGCTGGTTCCGGCGCTGGTGCTGTATGAGTGGTTACGGGGCCCGCGCTTGCAGGAGGAACTGGCAGCGCAAGAAGCCTTGTTTCCCGGAAGGCTGGCGCTGCCGTTTGGACCTCTGGAGGCGGCAGTGGCGGCGGAGTTGTACCGCGCGGTCCGGCGCCCGCGTGGGCGGGAACTGGATCTGGCTATCGCGGCGTGCGCCATCACCCGGGACGCCGAATTGTGGACGCTCAACGGCGAGGACTTTCGCGATCTCCCGGGTCTGCGGCTGCGTCGGCCGGCTTGATTACCAGACGTCGCTGCCTCCGCCAGGGGGCCAAGGCAGTCCGAGATCCGAGCACAACTTCTGCCACGTCATTACCCCCAGGAAGCCATCCGCGATCTGATTGCACTCGGCCGGCGTTCGGTGGGGGAGGCTCGCGGTCAAGGTCTGCTCGAGGACCTGCTCGTCTGCCTCCCTCAGCCAATGCTCGGTCGGTGTTGTCGCGCCAATGCCACGCTGGCCCTCCACGATCATCAGACCGAGGACCCGCCTACCACCACGCACCTCCCATGCGGCGTCCATATGTCTAAGCATCTGGCTCCGCCGGCGCATCCAAGTCGTCGCCACGGTGGCTTTGCGCTCCGTTCGCTTACCCTCGACGACCAGGAGCAGCGTTTCGGTCTCGACAAGAGCATCGGGCTGCGAATCGGCCTTCAAGGACGTACCATCCGCGTGTTGCCAACGGCCCTTCCAGGAGATGGAGCGCCTCGGCAATCGTTTCAGGATCGCTGGCGACAAGACGTTCCCGCTTCGCGCGGGTTGCTTTACCGCCCCAGAGGTCTTCCGAGGCGGGAGCCGCTGCGTGGCGAACCAGCCATTGGAGAAGAGCGATCGGAGGATCCAGACAACGCTCGTTCGTGCCCCACCACCGCGGATGGTGGAGCAGTAGAGATCCAGCCGTGATGGCGTCCACTCGCCCGGCGGAACGCGAGCCGAGCCGCAACAACGAAGGAAGCCAGGTCCGTCCCGTTGGATCTTTATCCATGAGCGCATCGAACACCGGTGCGACGCGCGTGCGAGAAGAATCGTACTTGCCCATGGGACCATCTCATCCGGCGAACCACTCGGCGCATCAGCCGCGTGCCGGCTTCCGGCGCGCCGGTTGCATGCGCTCGTTAGGCATGCCATGCCGACGACGGGGCGATCCTGCAGCCGCTGCTGCTGTATCGACCAGGAGTCGCAGCGCGCGGTTCACCGACTCCGCATCCCCGAACACCTCCGCGAGCTCCGGCTCGATCAACATCAGGTTGGTCCCCGCAACCGCCTGTTGGTAGTACTTGCCGCGAACGCCTCCCTTGAGTTTCGAGAGATCGTACTCCGGGCGTAAGTCGTCATCTAGTCTCTTTGCCGATGCCTTCTTCATATTGCCTGCGTTCTCCTCTGGTCGCCTTTCGTGCGCTGATCATTCGTACGCGGTCTCCGCGCTGGCAATGCGACACGAAGACGACCTGATGTCCGGCGGTGTGCCCGATCGTGATTTCCCGTTCCTCACCGCCGGAGTGATATGGATCGGGGAAAGTCAACGCCAGTGGGTCGAGGAAGACGGTCGCCGCCTCATCAAACGATACGCCGTGCTTCTGGATGTTGGCCCTTGCCTTAGCTGCGTTCCACTCATAGACCACAGGTTCAGTCTACCGCAGCGGACCAACCGGACATGAGCAGGCGCCAGGTTCATACGCGGTCGCGCGCCCGGAGCGCCGACGTGTCAATTCCCTTCAGGAATCCGCGCACCTTACGCATGGGCCGGAGGGGGATGAATTCGAGACAGCTCCGGTAGATCAGGACCTGGAGTTTCTGGCCGGGCTCGATGCCCAGCGACTCCCGGACAGGCCGCGGGATCACCACCTGAAACTCGGGGGACACGGTTACCGGTATGCAAAGGAGACTTTGTCACCCCCACCAGGTCTCCCCCGGAGCCAAGTGGGCCTTGGCCACGTCCGGGTTGAGCTCGATGCCGTAGCCGGGCTTGTCCTGGATGGTGTAGTAGCCGTCCTGGAAGATGGGGCCGTCGTGGATCACCAGGTCCTGCCACCAGTCTATGTATCTGGCCAGCTCGTGGACCCGGAAGTCGCGCATGGCGCTGGCGGCGTGACAGGAGGCGATGGTGCCGACGGGGCTGGCGGGGTTGTGGGCGGCGGTCCATATGTAGTACATATCGGCGTGGTCGGCGATGCGCTTGGATTCGAGGAGGCCGCCCGCCTTGGGGATGTCGATGTGGACGATGTCGCAGGCCTGGAGCTCGATGAGGCGGCGGAAGCCGTGGCGGGTATAGAGGTTCTCGCCGGTGCAAATGGGGACGTTGACGGCGTCGGTGACGCGCTTCATGGCTTCGGGGTTGTCGGGAGGGACGGGGTCCTCGATCCACATAGGCTTGATGGGTTCCAGGGCCTGGCAGAGGGTGATGACCTCGCGGGTATCGTAGCGCCAATGGCACTCGATGCCGAAGTCGCCGTCGGGACCGAGCTCCTGGCGGATGATCTCCATGCCGCGAACGATGCGACGGATGTCTTTGGCGGTGAGGGCGCGGGTGTAGCGGTCGTGGCCGGGCTCGCGGAAGTCGGGGTCGGCCTTGGGAGGGACGCCGTCGCCCTGGAACTTGAACGCCGTCCAGCCCATCTTCTCGGAGCGGGCTTGCTGAACCGTCTCGCGCCAGGAGGCGGGGTCGTCCACGCGATCGACCGTCTGCATGGTGCGGTAGAAGCGGATGCGGTCGCGGAAGCGTCCGCCGAGGAGGTTGCAGACGGGGGTTTCGAGGATGCGGCCGGCCAGGTCCCAAAGGGCGATCTCGATGCCGCTGGCGGCGGTGACGGTCACGCCGGCGATCGCCCCGGCGCCGGCTGAGCGCATGAGCATCTTGGTGTAGAGGCGGTCGACGTTGAGGGGGTCCTCGCCCAGAATGAGAGGCTTCATCTGGTTGAGGATGAGATCCTTGACGCCGGGTCCCCAGTAGGCTTCGCCGAGTCCGTAGAGGCCGGAATCGGTTTCGACCTTGACAAGGTTCCAGTCCCAGGTGCCGCGGACGATCATGCACTTTACGTCGGTGATCTTGACCTTCTTGCGGAGGGCCGCGGCAGCGGCTCCGGCAGTGGAGGTGAGGAGGAAGGATCGGCGTGTCATAGAGGAAGTCAGTATCGCCGGCCGTAGGCGTCGCGGCCGTGGGCGGGGCGTTCATAGTCGCGGTCGTAGTCGCGCTCGCGGACGACGTGGCGCTGCCGCTCGATCACGACCACCGGCGGGGAATAGTAGTAGTAGTAAGGACGGTAGTAACTGCGAGGCCACAGATTGTAATAGGAGAAGCCGCCGTAAAAGTAGCTCCGGGGATACCAGGAGCGGTAGCTGGAGCCGTAGCCGTAGAAGCCCCGGCTGTGGCCTCGGTAACCCCGGTAGTAGCCGCGGGCGGCGGCGGTGGCCGGGATCAGGAAAATCAAGAACAGGAAAGACAGGAAAAGTTTCCTCAGGCTGGGCATAGTTTCACCTCGCTGGGCCTCCATTATAGAAGCTAAAAATCAACACGGGGGGTGAAACAAATCGGGCGGCCGGCCTCACTAGGAGAATGCAGGGGTATGCAGACCGTATCCGTACAGTTTCGAGGACGGCTGGGCTACGGAGACCAAAGCCAGCGGCGGTACGATGAGATGTGCCGCAACCTGGAGAGCGGGCTGCGCACGGTGGTGTTCGATCTGAGCCAGGTACGGGATATCAACAGTGAAGGCATCGGGTTTCTGGTGATGTGTCTGGCCACGGTGCAGCGGGCTGGGGGGCAGTTGCGGCTGGCGGCGCCGTCGCCCGAGGTGCGGGACGCACTGGTCATGACCCGGCTGTATCCGGTGTTTGCCGTGTTCGACAGCGTAGACGCCGCGGTCAGCGAACGGCCAGGGTAACGCCCGCCTGGCTGGCGACCTGACCCACGGTCACCACCAGGGGTGTGGCGTCGCCCGGGGTCACGTCGTCCGGAACCACGGCGTTGATCTGCAGAAGTCCGGCGAAGCCCGGGGCCAGGCCAACGAACCGGGTCTGGGCCGGCCTGCCGCCTATCGTGACGTTGACGGGCAGGATGGGCGCGGGGAACGGCTCGCGGGTCAACTGTCCGGTTACGGCCGCCGGTTGGGTGGCGCCTTGGCCGGTGAGGTAGATCAGGACGACACTGCCGCGCGCCGCCGGGTTCGCCGCCGAGTTGACCGAGGAATCCTGGTTCAGCAGGGCCGCTTGCCCGGTTCCGGCGCGCACGGCGAAGATCCCGGGAGACGCCGGAGTGACCGGCACGGTCGCAGGAGGGCTCACCGCGTCCCCGAAGCGGACCACGATGCGGGCGGAGGTCTGGCCGGCCAGCTCGTAGGGGGCCTGCACGTTGACCTGATCCTGGCGGACGAAGAACAGGGGACCGGGGACATCGTTGAATAGGACGGTGACTCCGGCCCGGGTGGTGGCCAGCCGCCCGGTAGCGGGATCGACCTCGGCCCCCACGCCGGTGGCCGGACCCAGGCTGGTGCCAAACAAAGAAACAATCTCACCGGGAGCGATGGAGCCGGTAGCGAAGCTGGCGGCATTGGTAACCCCGCCGGCGACCGGCCGCGGGAACGTCACTTTGCGGACGCGGTGGTTATAGTGATCGGCGATGTAGAGGTTGCCGGCGGAGTCGACGGCGACCCCGCTGGGGCGGTTCAGGGCGGCCTGGGCGGCGGGGCCATCGTCGCCCTGATAGTCGGCGGCGCCGGTGCCGGCAACGGTGGTAATGATGCCGTCCGGCGCCACCCGGCGGATGCGGTGGTTGAGCTGGTCGGCGATATAGACGTTGCCCGCGGCATCGACGGCCACGCCGGCGGGATGATTGAGGGAGGCCCGGGTGGCCGGTCCGCCGTCGCCGGCGAAGGTTTCCCGGCCGTCGCCCGCAAAGGTATTAATGTTGCCATCCGGCGTCACCCGCCGGATGCGGTTGTTGAACTGGTCGGTGATGTAGACGTTGCCGGCGGCGTCCAGGGCCAAGCCGGTGGGCCAGTCGAGGGTAGCCCGCACGGCTGGGCCCCCGTCGCCTGAGAAACTATCCACGCCGGTGCCGGCAAACGCCTCGATGATCCCGGTGGTCCGCACGCGCCGCACCTGGGTGTTGTGCTGGTCGGCGATGTAGAGGTTGCCGGCCGCGTCCAGGGCCAAGCCGCAGGGATAGTCCAGGGCCGCTGCCCGGGCCTGCCCGCCGTTGCCGCTGAAGCTGTGCAGGCCGCTGCCGGCGAACGTCGAAATGCCCCCGGTACGCTCCACCCGCCGGATGCGGTTGTTGTGCTGATCGGCGATGTAAAGGTTGCCGGCCGCGTCGCCGACGACGGCGGCGGGCCAGTCCAGGGCCGCCGCGGTGGCCGGTCCGCCGTCGCCGCCGAAGCTATGCTGGCCGTTACCGGCCACGGTGGTGATCACGCCATTAGGGGCGATGCGACGGACCCGGTTGTTGCCGCGATCGGGGAAGAGTACGTTGCCGGAGGCGTCGACCCAGAGTTGGATGATGTCTTCCTGGTCCGCGTCGGCGTCACCCAGCTCGAAGTTGAGGCGGGCGCGGGTGGCGGGTTGGTCGTCGCCGTTGTAGCCGGCCGTGCCGTCGCCGGCGATGGTTGCGATGATACCTTGTGAAGGGGCTTGGGCGAAGGCGGCGACAGCGATGAGGAGAAGGATGGCTCTGCGGGGCGGGCCCCCCGGCCCGCGCCGGGCCCCCTGGCCCGGCCCCCCGAGTTTCTGAAACCACCCCAAGCCGGCCAGGGCGCCGGCTGCGGCCCTGGGGGGCCGCCCAGGGGGCCGCCCCACAACATCTTCAGTAGACGGGATCATCGATTCAGTTTATCAGTTTACGGCCAGGGTCACGCCGGGCTGACTCTGGGCCGAACCTACGGTTATCTGCAAGGGCACGGCGGCGCCGGGGACGGTGTCGTCGGGGACCACGGCGTTCACTTGGAGGAGTCCCACCAAGCCGGGGGCCAAGCCCACGAACAAGGTCCGAGACGCACGGCCGTCTATAGTGACGGTTACCGGCAGAAGGGGAGCCGCGAACGGGGCCTGCGGCAACTGGCCGGTTACGGCAGCGGGGGTGGTGGCGCCCTGACCGGTTAGGAAGATTTGAACTACGCTGCCGCGGCGGGCGGGGTTGCCGGCGGAGTTTACGCTGGAGTCCTGGTTCAGGAGCGCCGCCTGGCCGCGTCCCGGGCCGACGGCGAAGACGCCCGGTGACGCCGGCGCCAGCGCCACGGTCACCGGGGCGCTGGTGGTATCCACGTTGCGCACTACGATCCGCACCGAGGTCTGCCCCACCAGCTCGTAGGGGACCTGGACGTTGATCTGGTCCTGCTTGACGAAGAACAGCGGACCGGGCACATCGTTGAACAGGACGGTGACACCGGCGCGGCTGGTAGCGAGGCGCCCGGTGGCCGGGTCCAGGAGCAGTTCGACGCCCTGGGCCGGGCCGAGGTTGGCGCCGAAGATCGAGACAATCTGGCCAGGCGCGATCGATCCGGCGGCGAAGGTGGCCGCATGCACCACGCCGGCCGCGGTGAACACCGGTGGCGGGGCCGCCGCCGGACGCACGGTCAGGGTGACCAGCATCCGCTGGGGCGTACTGGCCGCTCCCGGCGCCTGGACGGTGATCTGTCCCAGGTGCTCTCCGGCGGAAAGGCCGGCGATTCGGACGGACACGGTCAGGCGCAGGGGGGTGGCGCCCAGGGTCCCGCTCACCGGGTTCACGACGAGCCAGGGCTGGTCGGTGAGGATGGAGATGCTCAGATTCCCGGCGCCGGGGTTGGTGAGGGTAACGGTCTGCTCGGCGGGGGCCGCGCCGCCCGCGGTGGCGGCGAAATTCAGGCTGGCCGGGGAAAGGGCCAGAGCGGGCGGGTTAAAGACCACCTTGCGGACGCGGTTGTTGTGATGGTCGGCGATGTAGAGGTTTCCCTGGGGGTCGAAGGCGAGCCCGCCGGGATAATCGAGGATGGCCAGCAGCGGCGGACCGCCGTCGCCGTCGTAGCCGTGCAGGCCATTGCCCACGACGGTCGTAATGATGCCGTTACGGTCCACGCGCCGCACCCGGTTATTGCGCTGGTCGGCGATGTAGAGGTTTCCCTGGGCGTCGAACGCCACGTCGGCCGGGTAGGCCAGCAGGGCCCGGGTGGCCGGGCCGCCGTCGCCGCCGAAGCCCTCCACGCCCGTGCCCACCACCGTGGTGATGGTACCGTCGGCAGCCACGCGCCGGATGCGGTTGTTGTGCTGGTCGGCGATGTAGAGGTTCCCCTGGGCGTCCAGGGCCAGGCCGGCGGGGAAGTCGAGCAGGGCCCGCAGGGCGTTTCCGCCGTCGCCGTCGAAGCCGTGCTCTCCGTTGCCGGCATAGGCGGTGATGATGCCGTTGGGGGCCACCCTGCGGACCTGGTTATTGTAGGTATCGGCGATGTAGACGTTCCCCGCGGCGTCGGCGGCCAGGCCGGCGGGATAGTCCAGGGTGGCCAGGGTGGCCAGCCCGCCATTGCCGCCGAAACCGTAACTGCCGTTGCCGGCGAAGGTGCTGATGCTGCCATTGCGGTCCACGCGCCGTACCCGGCTGTTGTCCTGGTCGCAGATGTAAAGGTTTCCGGCGGCATCCACCATCACCGCGGTGGGGTATCCCAGAATGGCCCGGAGAGCGGGCACGTTCTGGCCGTCGAACCCGTACTCGCCCGTGCCCACAATGGTCCTGATGATACCGTCGGGGGTGACCTGGCGCACCCGGTTGTTGAGCTGATCGGGGAGGTAGAGGCTCCCCTGGGCGTCGACGGCAATGTGGGCGTACTCCTCCAGATCCGGGTCCAGGGGAATACCCAAGTCGATCTGCGCCTGGACGGCCGGGCCTCCGTCACCGCTGAAACCCGGGATTCCGGTGCCGGCTACGGTAGTGATGATTCCGGGGTTCTGGGGGAAGGCCGCGGCCGCGGCCAGAAGGAATAGGGCCAGGGGGCGCATTAGGCCCAGTATAACATTTGGTGGGGCGGCCCCCCCGGGCCGCAGCCGGCCCCCTGGCCGGCTCTCTCCCGACTGACAGCCTTTGGAGTCGCGGAAGGACACGGCACCGTCTTGAAAAGTGCGCCGAAACTCGAGTTCTTCTTCTGACCGCCAGAGCCTGCCGGGGGGCCGGCTGCGGCCCAGGGGGGCCGCCCTACAGCACCACCAGCGAAACCACGTTGCTGGTTACACCCCCGGCTACTACCCGGAGCAGGTGCGTTCCGCGGCCTAGGCCCGTCGGCAAGGTGACGTTGATCTGGTAGAGTCCCACAAACCCCGGCGCGAGTCCTGCGAACAGCGGCCGCACGGACTGGGTTCCGATCTGCACCTCGACAGCGGCCCGCACCGTCAGCAGGGGCGAAGACGGGGCTCTCTCGCCGGCGGTGACCTCTCCATTCACGCGGCCCAAACCGGTCAGGTAAATGAGGATCGTCTCGCCCGCCTCGGCCGGGGCTTCCGCCGTCACCAGGGCGCCGGTGGCATGGACCAGGGCGGCCTCCGGGAACAAGGCCGGGGCCGTCTCGGCGATGGTGAAAGACTGCTGGAAGGTCCCATTGGGAGTGGTCACCTGGGCGGTGACCGGGCCGGTGGAATCGTAAGTCAACTGCGCGTTGATCTGGTGGGGGGAGACGAACAGCAGCGGCAACCTCTGGGTGTTGACCCGAACAGTGATGCCGCCCATATCCTTGGGCAGAGGAGTTCCGGAGGCGCTGGTGTCCTCCGGCGCCAGGTTGCGTCCGAACAGGCTCACCAGCGACCCGGGCGCGACAGCGGTGGAGAACGACGCCGCGTTGACCACGCCCTCCGCGGTCAGCAACGGCAGCGGGGCCAGGTTCACGGTATCTATTTCCTGGCCGTCCAATCGGAAGACCCGCAGGGTCATGCGGGGGCCTTGCACCTCGGCCCGGATGAAATGGTGCGCCGACTCGGCAAAGGCGATGTGGGTACGCGGGAATACCGAGTAGAGCTGGCCGCCGCCGCCGCCCGAGGTGATGTAGACGGTGCCCGTGCCGGGCTCCACGATCTCACCGCCCCGCAGGGGCTTGGTCTGCTGATAACTGTGCTCGTGTCCGTTGAAGACCAGTTGGGCCCCGTATTTCTCCAGTATGGGCACGAGGTGCCGGCGGGCCAGGATCGAGAGCGCGTCGTTCTCGTTGGGTCCGGAAGCGAAGGGCGGATGGTGGAAATACGCCACCTTCCAGAACTGGCGGGCGCGGCGCAGGTCGCCTTCCAGCCACTCCAGCATCGGTCCGGTCCGTTCGGCGGCCCGACTGAGCGGAAGGTTGGAGTCGAGGGCGATGAAGTGAACGTTGCCCCAGTCGAAGGAGTAGTAGCGGCCGCGATCTTCGGCCGGAACGCCGTCGCTGGGCAGGGCGTGCAGGGCCAGGTAGGGTGCGGCGTTCTGGGTCTCGTAGTCGTGGTTGCCAGGAGCGGGAAAAAACGGCGCCCGGCGCATCAGCGGCGCGTACGGCTGGAAGTACTCGTTCTGGAACTGCTCGAAGCTGCCCTGAAAGTAGGCGATATCGCCGGTATGCAGAACGAGGGCGGGCCGCTCGCGGTTCATGAGCTGGGCCAAGCGCGTGCGCTCGGGGTTGGTCTGGCCGCTATCGCCGAAGACCAGAAAACTGCAAGGACCGCCGGCGGCGGTGCGGAACCGCAGCTCTTCGCCGGGGCTGACGTCCTCGCCGTCCACCAGGACGCGGTAGAAGTACTCGGTGTTCGGGGCCAGCCCAGGCAAGTCGGCTTGGTAGTGGAACTGGGTAGCGCGCTGGCGGGTCTCGGCGGGGGACATCTCGCGCATGCGGGCGGCGACCGACTGCCAGTCGATCTGGTCGGTGGAATAGAGCACCACTCCGGCGCCACGCTCGAGCGTGGTCCACAGGATGGTGGCGCGGTCCCGGCGCAGTTTCTGAAGGTAGGGAGGGCGGACCAGCGTGGCCGCCAGGGAGAGGTTGCGGGGCAGGGCGGCGGCCAAAGGGACCGAAGCCACACGTAGTGCGGCGCGAAACAAATCACGCCTGGAACCCGTCATGTCACCGAGTTGACATGTTTACCGGAGGTCCCGTTACTACGCTTACACTCACCACCAGCGGGGTCTCCAGTCCCGCCGGCACGCCAGTGCCAAGCCGTACATTCAATTGATATAACCCTACGTACCCTGGTGTCAACCCCGAAAAGAGCAATTCAGCCGGAATTCCACCGACGGTGACGTTAGGAGTGGCCTGTGTGCGGGACAGGGGATCGGCAGCGGCAGCCTGTCCGGTGGTGGTAGCCGGCGTAACCGGACCCAGGCCGTTGGCATAAATGACCAGGACGGAGCCGGAGCCGGCAGGCCGGTCGGCGGACACCAAAGCCCCATCGGACGCATGGACCACGGCAAAGACCCCGGGGGACTGGGCCCCCAGGGCGGCCTCAAGCGTGTTGCCGGGGACCCCGCCGGAGAGGATCGAGATGCTGACGTCTCCGGCCTGGATCTCCCATGGAATCTGTAGGTTAACCTGATCTGGTGAGACGAACAATAGGGGTGCCCGGACGCCGTTGAGGAGAACCGAGACGCCGCCCAGGTCGGTGGGCAGGGGCAACGACGAGGCTACCGCCGTGCCGCTGGCCAAGCGCTCGCCGAACAGGCTGATCAGGGATCCTGGCGACAGGGTGGTGGCAAAGGTAGCGGCGTTCACCGCCCCGCCTTCGGCCAGACGCGGGGCCCCGGCGATCACGTAGCCGTTATTCTGCAGTTCGCGCAGGACGTATTCGGACCGGCCCCGGGCAAAGCGCTTCAGAAGTGCTATGGCGGCCTCGAATTGGGTGTTGGTACAGGGGACGTGGCCGCCGCCGGCGTCCGGGCAGCGCTTGTTGGGGTCCTCCAGCGCCGACTGGCGGATCAAGTTGTACTCCCGATCGATCTCCTGCTCCAGCCACCCGCCGGGTCCTCCGGCCGATTGGGTGGCGCGGAAGAGCGTGTCCAGGTAGGCGTTGCGCAGGTCGGGGACAGCCATCGCCCGCCGGGCCAGCACGTTCTCGCTAACCCCCTTCAGGATCGGATACTCGATGCGCTCCCGCTCCGTCGGGAGCAGGCCGCCGAAAGTGTTGTCCTTGTCCCAGACCAGGAACTGGTGCAGGTTCTTGCGCTCGAAGCGGTAGAAATAGAAATTGTTCATGCCGAATCCGCCCAGGATGCCGTCCGTCTCGGCGACGAAATTCTCGATCGCCGCGTGTTGCATCGTCAGCCGCAGGTTAAGGTACTCACCGGCCGCCCGGACGAAGTCGGCGTCCGGCGCCTGGTTGACCGTGCGGACGAGGGCCTCCAGGGGCCGCGGATTCGGGTCGTTTTCGTGGGTCTCCGGCTTGAAGGGCGAAGGAGAATAGCGGGCCGGGTCCGAGCCCCGGTACTCGAAGTAGTAGGGTTCGGTCCACTGGTATTCGTACAGGTAGCCGTCACTCTCGCCCAACGTGCGGGCCAGGAACTTCTTGTCCACCGACTCGGCGATGGCGTAGACGCCGATGTACTCGTTGTTCACGTACATGCGGCAGTGGGCCTCGCGCGAGGCCGGCACTCGCAGGCGCTCGAACAGCAGCATGGTCAGCCGTTCGCGGAGCATGGAGGCGTCCTGTACCAGATTGTCCAGCACGAAGGACTTGAGGCCGAGGAACTCCTGGTCGGTCTCGAAGCGGTCGAAGTCGACCCGCAGTCCGGGCTTATCGCCGGAGCGGCTGCCCAGCCCGCGCGAGCGCATCCCGATGTTCTCCGCGGTCAGGCCCCGCCAACGCATGTTGCAGTTATAGTAGTTATTAGTAGTGAAAGTAGCCCGCAGCCGCTGCCAGTCCGAGGGGTTCATCTCGAAGCGCAGGTAGTGGAGCACGCTGCCGTCGAAGAAGTCGGCCTGGGTCTGGGCGGGGAGGGAGGCGGCGCCGGCCAGCAGGGCGATCAGGGAAAGATAACGAATCCGCATGGGGCTATGACTTCGATTATAGCGGAAGCCGGCAGGAGCGAGACCGGACGAGTCCGCCGTTCGCTACACGCTTTTCCGTGACAGATCGCGGGGCTAACGCCGATGCGTTCTTGCCAGTCCGCCATGGCTTCATTTTACCTCGCCGGTGCGCCGCCTATACCGCGCCCCTCAGGGAGCGGATCCTCGCTGGAAGAAACAAAGCCAGTTCTCTCGCCAAGCCGCCAAGCCCGCCAGGAAAAACTCCTCTGTTTTCTTGGCGTTCTTTGCGGCTTTGCGCGCAAGATTCGAGTTGTGTTACGCTGTCTCCACCTGAGCTGCCTGTTCCAGGCTGCGCTCGCGGATCTCCATTTCTCGAATCTTGAACTTCTGCACCTTGCCGGTGACGGTCATGGGGAAGGCGTCCACGAACCGGAGGTACTGGGGAATCTTGAAATGGGCGATCTTGCCGCGGCAGAATTCGCGGATTTCGGCCTCGGTGGCGCTCTCCCCCGCCTTGAGCCGGATCCAGGCCAGCACCGTCTCGCCCAGCTTGATATCGGGCAGCCCCACCACGTAGGCGTCGGCGATCTTGGGGTTGCTGTAGAGGAACTCCTCGATCTCGCGCGGATAGATGTTCTCGCCGCCGCGGATGATCATCTCTTTGGCCCGGCCGGTGATGCGGAAGTAGCCGTTGGGCTGCATCACGGCCAGGTCGCCGGTGCGGAGCCAGCCGTCGGGGTCGACGGCCCGGCGCGTGGCTTCGGGCTCGTCGTCGTAGCCTTTCATCACGAGGTAGCCGCGAGTACACAGCTCCCCCTGCTCGCCCACCGGCACGGTCTCGCCCGTCGCCGGGTGCATGATCTTGACCTCGGTATGGGGCAGCGCGCAGCCGACCGTCGAGACCCGCAACTCCAGGGGGTCGTCCACTTTGGAGAGGGTGATGGCCGGGGAGGCCTCGGTGAGGCCGTAGGCGATGGTCATACCGGGGCAGTGCATCTGGTGACCCACCCGCTTCATGATCTCGATGGGACAGGGCGCGCCGGCCATGATCCCGGTCCGCAGCGAGGTGAGGTCGAAGCGCGGAAACTCGGGGTGCTCCAGCTCGGCGATGAACATGGTGGGAACGCCGTAGATCGCCGTGGCCCGCTCGTTGTGAACGGCCTGGAGCGTAGCCAGGGCGTCAAACTGGGCGGCGGGCAGGACCAGGGCGGCGCCGCTCACCACGGCCACCAGCACCCCGATCACGCAACCGAAACAGTGATAGAGCGGCACCGGACAACAGATGCGGTCCTGCTCGGTGGCGTCGAGGCCCAGGGCCAGGACCCAGGCGTTGTTGATCAGGTTGCGGTGGGTGAGCAGGACGCCCTTGGGCGAGCCGGTGGTGCCGGAGGTGTACTGGATATTCACCACGTCGTCGGGTGAGGCCTGGTGCGCGGGTACGTCGCGTCCGCCGGCGAGCATGCGGTCCCAGGATTCATGATCGAGCTGGACGACGTGCCGCAGCGGGAGATCGGCCCCCTTTCGCGCCTCTTCGAGAAGCTCCAGGTAGTTAGCCCGGGCGTCCTTCTCGCGCAGGAAGATGGCCCGCATGCGGGACTTGCGCAGCACGAACCCCAGCTCGTGCGAGCGGTAGGCGGGGTTCACGTTCACCAGTACCACGGCCGCCCGCGCGCAGGCCAGTTGCAGCAGCACCCACTCGACACAGTTGGTGGCCCAGACGCCCACGCGATCCCTGGGCTCCAGGTCCAGGCCGGCCAGCCCGCGGGCCACCTGCTCCACCCGGTCCAGCAACTCCTGGTAGCTCAGCCTCGCCTTCTGGTGGCACACCACCAGCGCGTCACGCGCCGGGAACTTAGCCGCCGTATCGGCCAGGACCTGCGGGATGGTCTTCTCCAAAAGGGGCACGTCCGCGCCCGTCGTGTAGCTGAGCATGCCAACAATTCTACCCCCGCTTCCCTATAATCAAAGCATGGTTTGTCGAAAAGCGTGGCTCTGGCTGGCGGTGGCGGCGGGCATATGGGCCGCGGAGGTGCGGACGGTCGCGATTCCCGGCGGCGGCGTCGCTCCCGACGCGGCGGTGGATTCCAAAGGCGCGGTGCATGTGGTTTTCGGGCGGAACGGTAACGCCTTCTATGTGCGGTCCACCGATAATGGCCGCACGTTCTCGGCGCCTCTGCGGGTGAATGGGGCCGACGGAGTCGTCAGCGTGGGACGCGAGCGAGGGCCCAAACTCGCACTGGGGAAGGGCGATTCCGTGCACGTCGCCTGGATCGGACCGGCGGGCAAGGGTGCCTGGTACACGCGCCTGGAGGGCGGTAAGTTCCTCGCCGAGCGCAACCTGAACGACGCCGGCTCCTCGGTGGATGGCACTACGGTCGCCGCCGACCCGCGTGGCCGCGTCTTCGTGTTTTGGATCGATAGCCGCGTGCCTCCGGACCCGCACAGCCCGGCGACCAACGCCATCTTCTACACCTGGTCGGAAGATGGCGGCGTCAAGTTCGGCCCTAATCGGCAAATGAAGAGCGACTACCCCGGACTGGCCTGCGCCTGCTGCAACCTGGAGGCTGCCACCGATGCCTCCGGCGTGGTGCGTCTGGTCTTCCGAGGCGGCTATCAGGCGTTGCGCGACATGCAACTGGTCGAGACCCGCGACGGCAAACGCTTCACCTGGCGCGAGGTCCACAAGGACGGCTGGAAGATTGAAGGCTGCCCGATGTCGGGCGCCGACCTGCGCGCCGGGTTCGCCGCCGGCCCGGCCGTGGCCTGGATGAGCCAGGGTGATATCTACTACCGCATCGGCGCGGGACCCCGCCAAACCCCCACCGTCCTCAAATCCACCGCCCGTAACTACCCCATGCTGCTAGGCAATCCGTCCGGCGAGCGTCTGCTGGCCTGGACCGAGGGCATGGCCTTGCGCTGGGAGCTGACCGGCGGCGGCAAGCTACGGAGCGGCGTGGAGGTTGGCCTCACTCACGGCTCCCGGCCCAGCGGCTTCAGCGGACGCGACGGCAATTTCTACTTAATCCCGTGACCGTAGGCCTCATTCAGATGTCGTGCGCGCCTCGCCTGGAGGTCAACCTCACCCGGGCCCTGGAGAAGATCGCCGCCGCGGCGCTGGGCGGCGCCCAGGTGATCTGTCTGCCGGAGTTGTTCCGGTCCCAGTATTTCTGCCAGCGCGAGGACGCCGCGCTGTTCGACCTGGCCGAGCCGATTCCGGGTCCGACGACTGAGGCGCTGTCGGCGGCGGCCCGCGAGCACGGCGTGGTGATCGTCGGGTCGCTGTTTGAGCGCCGCGCTGCCGGCGTCTACCACAACACCGCCGCCGTATTCGACGCCGACGGGCTTCTCGCCGGTCTTTACCGCAAAACCCACATCCCCGACGACCCGCTCTACTACGAAAAATTCTATTTCACCCCCGGCGACCTCGGCTACCCGACCTTCGACACCCGCGCCGGCCGCATCGGGGCGCTGGTATGTTGGGACCAGTGGTATCCCGAGGCGGCGCGCCTGGTGGCCCTGCAGGGGGCGCTCACCCTGTTCTATCCCACCGCCATCGGCTGGCATCCGGCCGAGAAGGAGCAGTACGGCCGCCAGCAGCACGACGCCTGGCGGACCATCCAGCGCGGCCACGCCATCGCCAACGGCATCTATGTGGCGGCAGTCAACCGAGTGGGCCACGAAGGTCCTGCGGACGGCGGCATCGAGTTTTTCGGCGGCTCGTTCGTGGCGGACCCTTTCGGGGTGGTGGTGGCCGAGGCTCCGCAGGACTGCGAAGCGATCCTCTACGCGCACTGCGACCCGGCGCGGGTGGAAGAAGTGCGGCGGAACTGGCCCTTCCTGCGGGATCGTCGTATCGATACGTACGGGCCGCTGACCCAGCGCCTGATCGACTGATGCCCGCGCTCCGCTATCGCATGCCGGCCGAGTGGGAGCCCCACCGCGCCACCTGGATCGCCTGGCCCCACAACCGCGAGGACTGGCCCGGTAAGTTCACACCCATCCCCTGGATCTACGTGGAGATCGTCCGCCACCTGCACCGCTCCGAGCGGGTGTGTATCATCACCACCAATCCGGCCGGTCCGCGCCGCCTGCTGACCCGCGCCGGCGTAGACCTCGCCCAGGTCGACTTCTTCCCTTTCCCCACCGACCGCGTCTGGACCCGCGACTACGGTCCCATGTTCGCCCTGCAAGGCCGCCGCCTGGTGATTCACAATTGGCGTTTCAACGGCTGGGCCAAGTACCCGAACTGGAAACGCGACGACCGCGTAGCCGCCCGCGCCGCCCGCGCCCTCGCAGTCCCGCTGACCGAGCCCGGCCTGGTCCTCGAAGGCGGAGCCTTCGACGTCAACGGACAAGGGCTCCTGCTGACCACCGAAGAGTGTCTGCTCAGCCCGCAGCAGCAGCGCAATCCCGGGCTCAGTAAGGCGCGCCTGGAGTCCCTCCTGGGCCGCTATCTAGGCATTCGTGAGGTGATCTGGCTTGGCCGCGGCATCGACGGCGACGACACTCACGGCCACATCGACGACATCGCCCGCTTCGTCGGCCCCTCCACCGTGGTGGCCGCCGTCGAGGAAGACCCCGCCGATCCCAACCACGACGTCCTCCAGGAGAACCTCGCCCGCCTCCGCGCCCGCCGGGACCTCCGGGTGGTGACCATCCCCATGCCGTCGCCGCTCTATTTCAACCGCCAGCGCGTCCCCGCCAGCTACGCCAACTTCTATATTGCCAATAAGGTCGTACTGGTCCCCACCTTCCACGACCCGCGGGACCGGATCGCGCTCAGCGCCCTGGCCGATCTGTTCCCAGGCCGGCAGGTGATCGGGATTCACTCGGTGGACCTGGTGTGGGGGTTGGGGACGCTGCATTGCCTGACCCAGCAGGAGCCGCTACCATGGTCCCCATGAAGCTACTGGACGGAAAGGTTGCAGTCATCACCGGCTCGGGACGCGGGATTGGGCGCGCTGCCGCCGAGTTGTTTGCCAGTCACGGCGCCCGGGTGGTGGTCAACGACCTGGACGAGGGGCCGGCCGAGGCGTCGGCGGCGGCGATCCGGGCGGCGGGTGGCAAGGCCGCGGTGTGCGCCGGCGACGTCACCGCGTCCGACTTCCCCGACCGCCTTGTCCGCACCGCCCTGGACCGCTTTGGCCGCCTCGACATCGTGGTCAACAACGCGGGCTACACCTGGGACGGCGTCATCCACAAGATGACCGACCAGCAGTACGACGCCATCCTGGACGTGCACCTGAAGGCGCCGTTCCGGATACTGCGGGCCCTGGCCCCTTACTGGCGCGACACCGCCAAAGCCGAGATCGCGGCTTCGGGCCGCGCCGCCCCCCGCCGGATCATCAACGTCAGCTCCACGTCCGGGGTGGCGGGCAACGCCGGTCAGATCAACTACGCCGCCGCCAAGATGGGCATTGTAGGTGTCACCAAGACCGTTGCCAAGGAGTGGGGCCAGTTCAACGTGACCTGTAACGCCGTGGCCTACGGGTGGATCGACACCCGACTGACGCAGGATAAGGAGAAGGGCGAGACCACGGCCGCCGGTGTTCCGCTCGGCATTCCGCAGGCCCAGCGGGAGGGGATGGCCCGGCATGTCCCTCTCGGACGTCCCGGGACCCCGGAGGAAGCGGCTGGGCCCATGCTCTTCCTGGCCTCGCCGCTGGCCGACTATGTTACTGGTGCGGTGATCCTGGTCACTGGTGGCTTGTATGTCTGAGGTGAGGCTGGGGCGGGGTTCGCTGGTCCGGACCAGCCGACCGCTGACGGTCACGGTTCGGTGAAGAGATGTGAAGAATGGCGTCGGGAAGAAGCTGTCCGGGTGCTACGCCGGCTAGCCGGAACTGGTGGTTTCGGGCGGCCAGCGGCAGCCGGGGCGAAAAAGCGGGCTTCAACAGTCCACCCAGCGGCAGTCTGGTGTATACTCCAATCGACCAGGAAGCCATCGCAAACATCCGGAGTGGAACTACACGATCTCACCACGCGGCCCCATCCTCACAAAGTAAATGTTATTGTGTGGTGGTCCCTAAGGTTCTGCCGGTGCTTGATGCCATCACGGCAGCCGCAGTTGCGAACTCGGACACCGTTTTCTTTGGGCCGGAAATCCGGGTACCACGTGCTGCACCGGGATGGATCTGGCTCGTTGCTCACATCATTCGCCTCTCCCACAGCACCCCATCAGACCTGGTCAAGGAATCAGCCACGTTGCAGGTGGACGTGGAGAAGCGCCGCCGCCTGTGTGCCTCCCACACAGCGTCCCACCTATTTTCGGCTCCTCGCCTTCAATCTCCACACCCGCGGTTTCTCGAAGGGATCAGCTCCAAAGCTCGATTCTCTCCGGAATCCGGATTTGGGCCAGCTTTCCATTCAATCCTCCCGGATCCTGGTCAATGAAAGCCTTGATCTCACTACCGGTTCGGCAAGACCGTCACCCGGGCAGGATTCCATTCTGTAGGTTTGCTTGACGCGCTGGACGGCGTCCAAGCCCAGGTCAACCAGGCCATCAATGAGTGGATACCAAGGGGTGGTCCGAATCACGATTGAAGCAGCGTCGCCGCAGCTAGAAGCGAGAAGGCAGTGGGTCTGCGAATTGCCGATCGGCACCGCCCGGATGCTGTGTGGCGGAACTCACGTTGACCACATCCAGGGGCTGGAAAACGTGACGGTCAGCTTCGAGCGGCTGGCGGGGCTTCCCGAAATCCAAGTGCATACCCGACCCGAACTGGAGGGACAGGCTGTCTGAGGCGCGTACAGGAGGCGAGCAACTCAGACTGTCAAAAGATGAAGGATACAACGTCAGCGTCCACTACAACGACGCTCATCCGAGATCACGGGAAGACGGCAAACTTCGCCTCGATTCGTAAAGGAACCGAACGAACTCCCGCGCGTCGTTCGGATCGGGATCGGTGTGCTTGAGCAACCTTGCCCGCGTAATGGGTGGCCACAGGGTGAAGGAAGCACCCCCCACGCCCGCCGGCCTGCGAATCGCCGTCGCTCTTTTGTTGCGTCGCATTCTATCGTTAGGATACCGCAAGCAAGTCTGGCTTGCAGAGCCCGCCTGCGATCCGTTACACTGCATGTCTCGCCGCCATGATTGTCTACGACGGATCCCTCGACGACCTCCCCGCCATGATCCAGTTCCTCCGCCGCGAGCTCCCCAACCTCCGCCACCTGCGCAAGCTCCTAGTCTCCCGCGAAAAAACCGCCATCCACGACGTCAACAACGACACCCTGGAGTTCCCCGGCCTCACCTACGGCAACCCCAACCTGGACCGCGTTCTCCAGGAGCTCGGCGTCATCTTCAACCCCCAAACCCTCCACAACGCCAACGCCACCGCCGACGCCATCAAGGAATACCGCCTCAGCGCCGTCTGGACCTGGGGGCATGACCGGGTGATGTAAGCCCCAAAAACCGGTCCAGGAAGTCATACGCCTGACTGCGAATCTCGGGCGGAAACTCGTGCCCGCAATCCGGGTGGACGGCCACCAGCCGCTCACCCGCATAGACCTGCCCCGCAAACTCCACGCACTCCCTCACCCCGGTAATGTCGAAGTTGCTGTCCCCCACCGGCGCGTTGATGAACAAGGCCCGCGGCGCCAGCGTCGCCAGCAACTCCGGAAAATCGAACGGCATCCGCGCCGGATCCTTCCCGTAGCGCTCGGCGATGCGTGGCATGTAGCCCTTGTGGCTCCACCCGGTCAGATTGCCTCCTTTGTAGCGGCCAAACGAGGTGAAGCCGCAACTCGTGACCAGGGCCCGGAGGCGCGTGTCGAAGACGCCCACGAACAGGGTATTATGCCCACCCAGGGAGTGGCCGATCGAGCCGATGCTGCGGCGCTCCACCTCCGGCATCGACTCCAGCAGATCCACCGCCCGCCGGTGGTTCCAGATGCCCTTCATCGTGGCGCTGGCGTAGCCGTGGGCGTAAGGGTCGAACGCATAGTCGCCGAAGTTGGGGTAGTCGGGAGCGAGGGCGACGTACCCGCGCTCAGCCAGCTCCCGCGCGTAGTGCAGGTTGGGGTTGCCGCCCAACCCGGCCGGCTCTCCCTTCCCCAGCCGCACTGTCTGGTGCAGACACAACATAGCCGCGGCCGGACCCGCGCGCTTAGGCAAAAACAGGAAGGCCGGCACCCAGTCATCCCCCTCGCTGCGATAGCGGATCTTCCGCCGCGTAAAGCCGGGAAACTCGGCCGTTTCGTCGATGACCGTGTCCGGCCGCCCCCGCCTGCCCTTCGGCAGCGGTCCGGTTACAAGCTGCATGCGGTCCAGGAGCTTCCGCCTGTCCACGGCGGCCGCAGCAGCCAGCAGGAACTCCCGGCGGGTCGGGAACGACATGCAGCGATAGTATAATAGAGGTTCCAGGCAAAGGAGAATGCAACCACGAAACTTCATCCTTCCCGCTCTGCTGGCCTGCCTTCCGGCTCTGGCCCAGGACTCGCCGGAGGACCGCATCTATTGGCTGAAGAGCTACAGCGAAGCCATTCGCGAGGCCCAGCAGACTCAGAAGCCCATCTTCCTCGAGTTTCGCTGCGAAGCTTGAATTGCCGGACGCGTTTTTGACGCACAGGTTGTGCTGTCACCGGCAAATTCTCCCCGCGGCAAGCTGATGAGCCAGTACGTGTGCGTGCGGATCCCGAGGCTGGACGACATCGATATCGGCCTGTTCGATTATGATCGCAATAATACTCTGTATTTCTTCATCCTGAACGCGGACGACCAGATCTATATGCGGTACGGCGGACGAGACGCTTCCACGGACACCTACCTCAACCTGAGCAGTCTGGAGCTGGCGCTGGAACAGGGTCTGGAACTGCATCGCCGCTACCAGCGCGGGGACCTGCCGCGCCAGGAACGGCCCCAGCCGCTGTTTCCGCGCCAGATCCCGCTGCTGGTCGAGCGGACCATCGCGCGCAACCAGTGCGTGGAGTGCCACCTGATCGGGGACTATCAGAATATTCATCGCGAGCGGGACGGCACCCTCGACAAGCTGACCCATCTGTACCGCTCGCCGGACCTCCAGACCCTGGGTATTTTCCTCGACGTGCCGAAAGGGCTGGTGGTCAAGGAGGCCCGCGGCGCCGTGCAGGAGGCCGGCATGAAGCCGGGGGACCGCATCACCGGATGGAACGGCACGCCGGTCTGGACGTTTGGGGACGTTCAGTATTACTACGATAAAGTCAACCGCCGCGCCGACCGCGTCCGCATCGCGGTCGCCCGAGGTGGAGAGCCCCTCGAGCTCGCGGTGAAGCTGCCCCCGCGCTGGTGGTGGACCGATCTCGGTTTCCGGCAATCGAGCGTCGACCCGCGCGTGTATTTCGAATCTCGTCCCCTGACCGACCCGGAAAAGCGCGAGCTGGGACTCCAAGCCGGCGGATTCGCCGGCCGCGTGACCTCCATCGATAGCGTCGCCGCCATGCTGAATAGCCATGAGCTGCGCGTCGGCGACATCGTCTGCGCCGTGGACGGCGTGGAGCGCGACGAAGTCGCGCACACGCCGGAGCTGTTCATCAAGCTGCGAAAGACCGCCGGCCAGACCGTCACGCTGGACCTGATTCGCGACGGCAAACGAATACAGATGCCACTGAAAACTCTAAGTATGAGCTTCCGCAAATGAGCAAACTCACCAGGCGAACGGCTTTGCAGGCGATGTTGGCCCTCGTTGCGGGTGCGGCCGACTGGACCAACCCGGTCGACGTCCTCTACGACTTCAAACGCTGCGTTTCCTACCGGGCCAGGGTAACCGGCGAGTTTCTGGTCGTCCAGGCCACGGTGGAACCAGGCTGGCATACGTTTTCCATGGACAACAAACACCGCGCCGAGGAGAAACTCGCGGGCCGGGAGTCTCTAGGCATCGACGCTCCCACCGAAATCAAGCTGTCCCAGGGGCTGGAGGTGGCCGGACCATGGTATCAATCCCCTCCCAAGGACTTCTCCAAACCGGACCTCCGCTGGTTTAGCTGGGCCTTCGAAGGTCAAGCCGTCTTTGTCGCCAAGGTCCGGCGCTCGGCAGCCGGCCCGGCCCAAGTTGCCATCCGAGGCCAAGCCTGTACCGATACAATCTGCAAGCAGATCGACGTCGCGATCCCCCTCCCCCTAGCAGCCCCCGGTCGCTCGGACATCGATCTCAAGCCCCTGGTTCGGGTTCGCTAGGGCCGCCCATACATCCGCTTCCGATACTCGGGCGTGGCATACGGAGTCGAAAGTATGTCTTTCCCCCTCCCCACCGATTCCTCCACCGAAGCCCGCGCCTTTTCGACATCCAAGTAAGCCTTGTCCAGAGCCATCGCCCCGTGTCCCGGCAGAAGCATGTCCCATTGCACCGCCGACCCATTCCAAGTAAAGGCGGCCAGCTTGCGCAACGACCGCAGGTACTGCTGATTGTCGGCGTAAGGGTTCCCTTGCCACCCCAGGCGTCCGTCATACAAAACCGTGTCCCCGGAAAAGAGCAGGTTCTTGCCGTCGACTTCGAGCAGGAAGCACACCGATCCCGGCGTATGTCCGGGCGTGTGAATCACGCGCAGCCGCTGCTGTCCCAGCTCCAGCTCCTCCCCGTCAAAAACCCGCCGGCCCACGGGACACCGCGGGAACGCGGTCAGGCCCTTCAATAAATAGAACGCCGTCGCCTGGGTCCCTTTCTCAACGGCATCGGCGTCCGCCTCGTGCACGATGATCTCGGCGCCAAGCTCGCGGAACTTCCGGTCCGCCATGGCGTGATCGACGTGGCAATGCGTGTTCAGCACCCAGCGGATGTCCTCCCTCCGCCGCCCGCACTTCTCGACGTTGGTAAGGGTCAGCTCGAACTCGGAATCCTCGGTGGGATCGATGATGGCCACCCCCTGCGGACCGCCATCGATCATGAAGGTGAGGTTCGAAAGCCGCTGCTGACCCACCAGGTACACGCCGCGTGCGATCTGCGCCGGCACTACGCGCTCGGGAAGGTTCTTAGTAAGACCGTAACCCTCCAGCGCCTGGCGCGCGGCCGGACCCGCCGGCCACGGCTCCTGCGGCGGCAGCTTCTTGGTAAGCTCGCGAAACTGGTAGGTGCCCCGGTCAAACGCGACGCGCTGACCCTCCTCGGTGGTGATCGCGCTGACCGGGGGCACACTGCGCTGGGCCCACCCCAGCAGGCCTCCAAAAACCGCGATCCAAAGCAGGCGGCGGTCGTTCGCGGCCATCTTAGAAGTAGAACTTCAAGCCCATTTGCAGCTCCCGCTCCGCCTGCGCGGCCGTGATCTTACCGAAGGTGGCGTTGCCCAGGACCCGTCCCACGCCGGTAAACAACGGCGTGTTGAAGATATTGAACGCCTCCGCACGAAACTCGAAATACTTAGGTTCGGTGACCGAAAACCGCTTCTGCAGCGCGAAATCCACGTTGGCGATGCCGGGGTTCCAGATAGTTCCCACGCCGGCATTCCCGAACGTGTTCGCCGCCTGGCGCGCGTAGGCCGTGGTGTCGAACCAGTTATCAGGCCCCCGCGAGCCGCGCGGCAAGTTCCCGTTCCGGATCGCATCGGGGCGAGGAGAGCTGGAACCCGCGTTGGACGTGTCCGGCGTCTCCCCGATCGTGAGCGGCAGACCGGTGCGGAACGTCAGGACCCCCGAAGTCATCCAGCCCCCCAGAAGCCGGTTGCCCCGTGCGATGGGAAGCTCGTAGTTATAGGAGCTGATCCAATTGTGGCGAATGTCCATAGAAGCCGGTCCCCATTCCGCGCGCCGGTTGCCATAGTCTTGCATCGTGTTGGGCTGGTTGCCGACGGTGGGCCCGTAGAACCCGGCGTTATCCGACATCGCGTGGCTCCAGGTATAGGCGGAGGTGAACTCCAGGCCGCTCCCAAATCGTTTGCGGACGCTCGCCTGTAAGCCCTGGTAGTTCTGTCTTCCCACTGGATTGGTGAGGACCAGCTCCGTAACGAGCGGCATGACCGAATAGATACGACGCCGCTGCTGGATCGGCCCAGTGCCTAGGACCGGCTGAGACCAATAGCGATCCGAGATCATCAGGTGCGTGGCATCCTGGCCGACGTACCCGGCCGTAACCGTCAGGTTATGGGCGAGCTGATGTTCGAGCGTTACGTTCCATTGCTGGATGATGGCGGGCTTCACGACCTCCGGCCACACGCGGATACTGCCGCTGGGCGGGCCTCCGGCGCTGGCGACGCTGGGACCGAACCGCGGAAACCCATCGGTAATCTTCTGGCCGATGAAGCGGTTGTCGTACTGCAGGAAGAAATCGTAAACGTAGGGCGGATTCTGGGTCAGACGGCGGTTGGTGCCGGTGGATTCCAGATAGTTCAGCACCCCCCAGGCCATCCGGACCACGGACTTTCCGTGGAAACGGTCCGGCGTCCAAGCCAAGCCAAAGCGCGGCTGGAAGCCCTTCGTATAGCTCTTGTACAGGGCCCGGCTGTTGCCGTCTTTGCCGGCGAAGAGCTGCTTCCCGGTGCCCAGGTCGTAGCTGGTCTGCCTATCGTAAACCTCTACATAAGGAGTATTGTATTCGTACCGCAGTCCCAGGTTGAGGGTCAGGTTGTTGCGCAGCTTGAAGTCATCCTGGAAGAAGAAGCCCATGCGGGTGCTGCGATGTCCCCAGCCGACGGCGACCGACTTGCCCACGTCGATGGGCACCCCGAGCAGAAAATCGGCCACGCCCGACCCCGTGTTGGCTACACCGATCTGCTGAGTGTAGGCGCCGCTGAACGTGAAGGCTCCGTACAGCCCGTTGTTCGATCCGTAGAACCGGTTCTGCTGGTACCGGAGC